>Ga0209367_1005551_pt1 | contig 17475 bp, 11 predicted proteins | sample WorMetLIZISLAND2_FD_187412 | JGI IMG/M metagenome (GOLD analysis project Ga0209367, IMG submission 187412) | Marine gutless worms symbiont microbial communities from Max Planck institute for Marine Microbiology, Germany - Olavius geniculatus... ... | reverse complement strand
GGGTTAAGGCGGGGCGAGTTCACCTCTGTCGGGTGGCAGGTAACACTGTGTGATCCCATATGACAAGTGACGCTCCGTAGCTCTGAGATGGGTTCGCTCATTAGGAGCTATATGCGACCTTTAACCTTTTACATGTACGTGCAGCTTACCTAACTGACGACACACATTTCATTAATTATGTCATGCTGATTATGTTTACTATATAGGCCTACGGCAGTTTTAGTCAAACATTTACTGGCGAGTTTTTTCGTAACTTTGTCTCATTCTTTTTGTTTGTTTTGGCCACGTTTTCCGTAAAACTGAAATCAAGCTCGCTTTGCCTCAGAAGGAAATAATCATTAACTAGAAATATATGTAAAAAAAACTTACCAGTTTATAACTGTGCGTAAGGAGGGTGTGATGATATCAGTCCTCTAAAACAGCAAAAATCATTTGGGTAACCTTAGATGGGGCTATGCATATGGCGTCCTTACAAGCTTACACGCAGCGTCCAATGAGCTGATGCCATGGAGCTGTGTATATAACCGGGGTTGCTGAGGCTGGTGATTGAGATTACCTGCAGCAGCAATGATGGAGGAAAAATCATCTTTGCCCTGCAGTGATGGCGTCGCATGGAACAACGTTACGACGTCCTGGATACAGGACAATCACGATTTGACGTCTTCTAATATCTTCTACGTCCGTGACCTTGCGCTGAAGGTCATCTACATCATCATCGGAATCGTTGGCGTTCTCGACAACGCGTTCGTTATCATTATCTTCATCTTTTTATACGGATCGCTGACAAGGTATTTTATTACGTTTGATTGGCGTTATTATAACATATAATGTTATCATGCGTAAAGTTTCAAAATCATACGATATTATCACACGTAGGCCAAAGTGTCATAATGTTAGCGGTTTTGTGGCCGTTAAATCTGGCAATGCAAATGTAACGGTATTTGCTATTTAGCTATTTGCGTTTTTACCCATTTTGCACCGAGCTTACAGTGTAGTTGAAGGGTTTGGTCTCAGATCACAGTCGGAAAAATCAAGAACGAAAAACTCATCTATTTTCCGAAGCATTCAGTTATCCAGGCATCGCCATGGTTTTGGGGAATTCGTCCCAAACATAAGAGCGGTACGGAATTTTTTTTTGAAATTTATGCATGGTATTTTTATTGCTTTTTACGAAATTTATTTTGCAGGCGCAGTAGATTAGTTGTTTATGGTATTAACTTTTTTGCCATGTTTTGTTAAATAGTTTAAGGCTGTAGCTCAGCTGTTGTTGAAAAATTAAACTGCAGGCTTACTTCCTGAGCAGACGATGAGCATCCTGATCGTTAACCAAAGCGCGATCGACATGTTTGCATCTGTCTTCACTCTCCTTTCACTTCTAGTTACGGAAGAGAAGATGATCGGCCTGTCGCACGCCAGCGCATATGATCAGTTCCTCTGTCGTTTCTGGCTAACTCGCAGACCGCTCTGGTGTATGCTGGTTACGTCAACCTACGGCATCGTCCTCATGACTCTTGGTCGCTACATTGCCGTCATTTACCCGATACAATACAAGATAGTAAGAATTATTCTACTACTGCTGATTATTATAAATTGATCTGTACAATCTTCGCTTAATTCTAAAAACAAACCACCGGTTATGACTGCTGACTGATTCTATTCTATTTGCCTGCTACTAGAAGCGGCGTAGGCGCCTAATTTGAAAACTTAACGTGTCAGCTTGCTATCAAACCATAGCAAAAATGTTGCCAACTGCTAGCCTTTTATTATAATTAATTCGACAAAAGGCAAGCTGGTCGCTAGTTATAGGACCCGCGCCATGCAAAAAAATAATATAGTCAGTCTGTAATCGTCATCGAACGCAATCGCTTGAGTCCATCAGTTGATTTCATGCATCACGTGTATTGTATTAAGTGTCTCAAAAAACATCCCAAACATTTTTGACTGTAATTTGAACAAGAATTATCAGATTTAAATAATTTTTGCCACAAATATTCGTGAGACAACTAGCCATCGAATAACAGTTTAGCTTTCCACCTCACCGATCGTCTGTTTCTGCACTACCTGAGGAATGCAGAACCAACGAAATAGTACATTTTACCTAGTGTAGTAACATTACTTAATCTAAATAATGCACAAAAACACATTTAACATTTTGTTCACAATTTTGACACATTGGCTGACATTTCGTCTAATTGTTTTCTTTTTCAACTGCTTGCAGTAAAATTGCTCAAAATGTCAGCCCATTGTGCAAACGCAGACACGGAAACGATTTCTCCATGCATTGACAGCAGTGTGAATAATGTTCTGCTCCAGAGTCCAGACTAATCCGGACTTCGCCAGTTGCTTCTTAAATTCATAAACATTTCTAAACGCTATCTGGTAAACACACTGCATGACAGTCAAACCTTGTAATCAACTGGTTGTTGGGGCCACAGATGTAGATAGATAGAATTTATCAGCGTTTTTCATTCATTTTAACGCGTATTTTGCTCGAACAGATTTCCCCAGGTAGTGCAAAAACAGACATTAGACGAGATAGTAACTTAAATAATTATTTAATAGCTAAATGTGTCATAAATATTTATGCCAAAAATTATTAAAATTTGTTAATTCTTTTTCAAGCTACGATCGATAATATTGGGGATGTTTTTTCACGTTTTTGTATATTCTAACGCATATTTTGTTTGGTCTGCTTTCCCTAGGTAGTGCAGAAGCAGACATTGGGTGAAATGAAAAACTAAATGTTCATCTGATGGCAAGTTGTGTTTAAAATATTTACACTAAAAATTATTAAAATCGGATAATTTTTCTTCAAGTTACAATAGAAAATGTCGGGGATGTTTTTTGAGACACAGTGTATAAACGGTCCAGGCAGCTAGATAGCGCCGCTACACATCGCTGCCAGCGCCGTTACGTTGTCAACCTATGGAGCCTGCGCGTCTTAGCGTAGCTATTTACAATCTTTAACACGAGTTTATTTATAACAACAAATTTATTTTTCTGGAAGTAGGTCCTATCGCAACACTATTCTGTCTCAAATTTAATAATGTTTTCTTACATTAGATCGCTGAAATTAAGCGTGCAAAACGCAAAATAATGTTCGTGTAGGCCTACTTTTGACGCGCCCAACTTATATGACCACTGTGTGTCGTACGTCAACATTACACCGGACAAACAGACAGCCAGACAGACAGACAGACAGACAACATGCGCTAGCATTACCTGTGCATCTATTTTATGAACGCATTATGCCTAAAAATCCGACGAATGGCTAATTATATTCTAATGGGGTGTGTAACCGACATTTTCACGAAAGTCATTTTTTTCATTCCACTGATATTAAACACCATTGTCTGTCTGCTACAACTGTCTGTCTGCTCGCTAGGTTTCAGACTCTTTTAGTGTTTTTAGTAATAAATTGGTACACTATTGGTAAAATACCTGGCATAGCTGTTTAACATTTATGGCTAAACCGCCGTTTACCAATAATAATTGATTTACCACAAAATGTTTCGAAGATAAACCGGTATCCTATAAATACTACACTGTGAGGCATAAAAACACACCAAAATATATCGATCGTCACTTGAAGACGGATTATCAGATTTCAATAATTTTTGGTACAAATATTCCAAACAGAACTGGCCATTAAGTGATCACCTGTATTTTCGCCTTACCGAAAGTCTGTTTTTGTGCTACCTGGGGAAAAACAAGCAAAATATTGCATTTTTATTTAATGCAGTATCATTATTTGATTCAAACAACACACATTTAGCACATTTTGTCCAAATTTATAACACTTTGGCTGACAGTTTATCAATTGTTTATTTGTGCAACTGCTGACGGTACATATTTAAAATATTGGCCTTTTGTGTAAACACAGGCAGAAGATGCATTCTCTATTCATTGGTATCAGTGTCGATAATGTTCTGCTCCAGACTTTAACCAGCCATAAACAGTGTTGCATAAACTCGCTGCTGCATAACACTGCAAACGTTGTCAAATGGACCGTGATCAGGGCTGTTAAGAGCTACATATCTGGAGTAATGAAAATTACTGATGTTTGTCCCTTATTTCAACTCACGTTGCATTTGTTCTGTTTTCTCGGCTGTTGCAGAAACAGTTGTTGGGTGAGCTAGAAATTTGAATGGCCATTTGATGCCCAGTTGTGTCAGGAATGTTTTTACCAAAAACTATTAAAATCTCATCATTTTTCTTCAAGTTACTATCAATAATGTCACGGATGGCTTTTGGCGTTTTTTGTTCATTTTAACGCCGATTTCGTGTGCTTTGATTTTCTCAGGTAGTGCAGAAGCATATGCTCGGTGAGGTGGAAACTTGAATAACATTTGATAGCCAGTTGTATCAGGAATGGTTGTACCGAGAACTATTAAAATCCGATAATCCGAATTCAAGTTATGATCGATAAATTTTGGCGCGTTTTTATGCCTCACAGTGTAGTAGGCATACTGCAGCTAAACACGAAGAAACGTTTTGTCTACGGAGCAATCGCATTCATCTGGGTTGTCATCCCAACCATTGAGATCACGTTCAGTGCAGTGACTACGGACGTCGTGAAGGGAACCTGCGTGGCGTTCGGCGTCTACACAAGCTATGCGATGAAACAAAGCATTGCTTTCTTCACAGTGTTTGTCGCCTACTTTCTACCATTGGCGCTGCTCGATCGTGTTCTGCTACGCTCGAATCGTCCACAGGCTTCGTTCTAAGGTCATTCACTATGCGTTGTCGCTGTGACAATTACAAGTTATCGTTGTTTTTTGCGATAAAGTTAACTGACGAGATCATCAACGAATTCTCATCATCATGTTTGTTTGGTATGCAATTTGCACCAGTTCAAGTATAAAAAATGAAAAAATGACAATAATTAAGCTGATTCCAAAAAAGTACAAAAATGCACATTATTAAAACAAAAGTTATGACTAATAAACATTTTTGTATAGCACGCGCACAATAAAATCTTGATCAAGTAAGGGCGAAGTTGTGTAGACCTAATGTTAAGTGCCCGGTTTCCACACTGTGTCTGGAAAAAGTAACTCCTTAGGCTAAACGTCGTACAATAGAAATGTCAAATTTAAACAAATCGATACCAAAAAATCTGTACATTTAATTTCTAATAAATTGTTTAAGCGATCGCAAAATTTCATTTAAAAATTTTATTTCTTAGCGGAGTTATTAACTGTTGAATATCGACAACAAAATATATCCGTTACCAATATGACGTTACTTAAGAAAACCGCAAAACACCTTTGTACATTTACGTAACTCCAACAAACAACAAGTGATTCGGGCAAAATTTTGCATCAACAATAAATCATCTATTGGCAATTTAACTGTTAAATTTTTGTTCAACTTGCTAAAGCAAACAATATTTACAGCGGTTTTTAAAGTCAAATCTGTAATATGTAACGAATACTAACGAACGGAGCAAAGTTCTGCTGTATAGGTGGTGCCATCAGAAAGTGCAGCTACACACACGGCGAGTCGCAACGCCGTCGTGACGTCAATGATCGTATGCGTTGGATTCTTCGTCTGCTGGTCGGCCATCGAAATCATCTACTTTCTGAGCTTCGTCGGCTACGCGGTAACGCAGAACAACTGGTTCCACTTCAGCGTTGTTCTGGTCTACGTCAGCAGCTGCATCAACCCGTTCATTTACACAGCCAAGTACGCCGAGTTCCAGATTGGCGTCAGACGCATGGTTGCTCGCGTCACTGGAAGGCCGCAGCACGTCGAAGCTAGTGGTGTTGGTCACGTGATGACAAGTTCGACCGATCAACCAACCCCGCAGAGCGCCGCCATCTGAATAGAACGATCGTAGGATTTCTCATTTCCATCACCTCAAATTTTTTTCCTAACTACTAGTCGTAACAAGGCAGGAGTAAGTAACGTTTATAAGGTTTTGACAGTCAATCTGTTAAACTAAAATAATTGCGGTCTGTATAGGCAATCTGTTAAACACTGCGAGTCTGCAAATGGGCTAGATTGTTTCCACGTAGGCCTAATGCCCCACAGCGTCGTAAATTACAATAACTTTATATTTATAACAAAAGTGTGTGAGTAAATAGAAAACGTACTGTTTAACGATACATAAATGTGTAAAAGCAGTAAAACTCGTTACAAAAACTTATTTAACGCTTCTCGTACACCGATCATATTTTTTGTTACATAGTCTTCCTATAATCTTATCCGCTTACCTTACTGGCAAAGTTTATTTTTAAACCTGAGAAGAAAATGTTCCGGGAAATGAAAAGTCCTGGTGCAGACAAGAAACTCATTGATTATGGCCTAGCCTTTGTCGTCTTTGTCTCTAGTGACGTGTTGTAAGACTGATTGTAGTGTTAATGTTGGTGATATTGACCTAGCGTGTATAGCCGTGCTTAGTAATCACTTGTAATTTAGTAAAATGCTGAGAAACAAATGAAATGATACATGCCGGTAACATTGCTGTGAGACATTCAGCCTTTCATTATTGAAATGCTACCATGCCTCATGCCACCCGCTTTGGCGGACTCGTACTTGGGTGAATGACTGTCTGCGGGCATCTTGATCGTAACCGACCAACCACCATATTAACTTGGCCTCCAAACAGCCCGGACAACAGATTCGGTCAGTTATGCTTTTTGGAGAGCCCTTCAACAGATGGTCTATCAACGTCGACAATTCACGACAATCAACCAGCTGAATGAACTGAAGCTGGCGATCGTCACTGATTGGAACAAACTGTCGCAGCGTTTGGTTGATCGCGCCAGTGGTCAGTGATTGAGTGCGTCCTCCAGCAGCAAGGCGGACATATTGAACATTTGATGTGAAAAATGCGATATGTGACAGTTAATTTAGACACTAACTAAGAAAATAAACAGATTGTTTCTTGTTGTTAATTTGTTACAATGTGTTGTTACAGATATCGTTTTGTTTTTAATTGTTGCTTTTAAAACACTGATATTTCACTAGGTAGTGTATCGACACACTTGAAGTGTGGTGGGATCTTTAGTGACAGGGTTACTTTAAATTGTCTCTTTATTCCGAAAGTGAAAGAATTTTAAAAATGAGTCAATGAGTAGTTAATATAATAATGAAGTTATTGTCGTATGAAATCATTCTGTCATTTTTGGCGCCCCTGTATTTGTCACTATGTAACTATTCGTATAGCGCGACATAGTATGCCTAACTAACTTTTGTCTAATGCACTATTGAACCGCGGGCCGCGGGCAGTAAAACTCTTCAGAAACTCGGTTTTCAATACTGTCATAATGCCATTGCTGCTTGCCGATACAACTGCATGAATACAAATAAAGATATAGGCCTACTTGTATACTATCGAAGACATTAATGCACGCTCAGCAGGGACTCATAGCTTCTTGCAATAGCCTATATGAATTATGCAGATATTTGCGGCAGTTCTATCATAGACGGACGCGTCAAACAGCGATGCCGCTTGCATCTGAAATTGCCAAATAATAATTTCTGTTGAAAAGCCTTAGACGACATTCCTTGTGCGCGAATCCGTCGACGTACTTCTGCCCTACATCACCAGGATGGTCAACGCGTCGTTCAGTCAAGGTCGGCTACCTGTTTCACAGAAGCATGCAATTGTTACACCGCTTCTGAAGAAAACGGGGCTGGACTCATCAGATTCTGACATGAATAACTTTCGCCCAGTATCCAACCTGTCATTTATTTCAAAGGTGGTTGAACGGGTTGTCACTAGTCAGTGGCAGCAAACGACCTACTTCCATTTTTCCAGTCAGCGTACCGCAAGTACCATTCCACAGAAACCGCAATGCAGCGCGTCTGGTCCGACATTCTGGTGGCAGCAGATGATCGGCAGATGACACTGCTTGGACTACTGGACCTTTATGCAGCTTTCGACTGCGTCAACCAATCCATGCTGCTAGAACGTCTGCAGTCTGCTTTCGGTTTGACCGACTTAGTCCATGACTGGGTGCAGTCATTTCTGATCGACAGAACGCAGCAGATTGCCTACAGTGGTCAACTGTCTTCTGTGCAGTTCGGTACAAGGATCCGTACTGGGCCCGCTGTTGTACGTTCTGTACACAGCTGAGCCCTGGTCGTTGACCGTCATGGTCTCAGCCTGCACCAGTATGCCGATGACACGCAGGTTTACATCAGCACACCGGCCGTCCGACGTCTTACTGCGTGTCTCGTCGACATCGAGGCATGGTTGAAGGCCAGCCGACTTCGACTGAACCCCACCAAGACCCAGGTGATGTGGTTGGGTTCTCCACAACAGCTGGCGAAAGTCAACGTTTCGGAGGTTCCGGTGGCGTCGGCACGTATCAACGTCTCGGAGACGGTCCGTAACCTCGGCGTCATCGTCGACAGTCAGCTAACGCTGTCTGCACAGGTGGCCGCCGTGTGTCGCAGTGGCTACTACCAGCTACGGCAGCTCAGACCGCTCGTCAGATCGATGTCATCTGACGCCGTCAAAACTAGTTGTTGATTTGTTGTAGATCTCTGACAGGCCTAGGTCTATGACAGTGGAATTGTTGTACAACTTTTCTGTACAATAGACACAGACAAGAGAAACATACAATTTGACGAAGCGATGGCCATGGTGCATGACGAGTCAAATGGAGACATCTATTAGCAGCCTCGTTATCATTCTGATGGAAGAGAAAGAAAGAAGAGAGTGTAGCGTGTTGTACAACAAATTTGCAGCAAATTAAAGCACCAGAGAAACTTTGGGTTTAATGTCCTGCAGCAATTTCTGACAAACATTTTGCTTTATTTATTATATGAATTTAATTTGCGTAAACTATTGTTACAAACTGTTAGTTAAGGCTATATACCGTAATGGCCCATTTACAGCTACGACGCGACTCAACAGCCGAGTTGAGTTTCGTCGTCGTCGTAGGTGTAAATTGGCTAAGCACTGCTATGAGCATGTTATATCTTCGCAGCTGTGCTTTTATGAGTTTTTACGTACTTGTATTTCTCCTAAATGATGAGGAAGAAGCTGAAGCTGATAGGCCTACCTGTGGCCATGTCGACACCGTGCAGACTGATGGATACCGGGTAGTCGTCAGAACTGTAGGCCTATAGCAGCTCTTCTATACACTGTGTCTCAAAAAACAATTCCGACATTTTTGACTGTAACTTTAAAAATAATTACTAGATTTTGATAATTTTTGGTACGAAGATTCCTGACAAAACTTGCCATCAAACGACCATTTAGTTGCCTTCCTCGCCCAACGTTTGTTTCTGCACTACCTAGGGAAATCAGATCAAGCGAAATATGTGTTGAAATAAACAGAAAACCTAAAAAAAACATCCCAGACATTATCGATCGTAACTTGAAGAAAAGTTAGCAGATTTTAACACTTTTAGCGGAAATATTTCTGACACTACTGACTATTAAATAAGTGTTTTATTTTCCACCTCACTTAAAGTCTGCTTTTGCACTGCCTGGGTAAATCAGACCAAGCATAGGCCTAATACGTGTTAAAATGAATGAAAAAACGTCGATAAATTCCATCTATTTTAATCTGTGGGCTCCAACAGCCGGTCTGTTACAAGGTTTGACTGTCATGCAGCAGTGTGTCTACCAGATGAAGTTTAGGAATGTTTGTTAAGTCAAGAAGCGACTGGTACAGCCTGGATTGGTCTGGAGCAGAACATTATCGACACTGCTGTCAGTGAATGGAGAAAGCGTCTCCTTGGCTGTGTTCGCATAGTGGGCCAACACTTCAAGCAATTTTACTGCAAGCAGTTAAAAAATGGACAAGTGGATGAAATTTCAGCCAAAGTGTCAGAAATGTGAACAAAATGTGTTTTTACGGGTTATGTTAATTAAGCAATCATATCGCATTGGATAAAAAAGTGATATTTCGCTCGTTGCGCTTTCCCCAGGTAGTGCAGAAACAAACGTTGAGTGAAGTGGGCAACTAAATTGTCATTTGATGGCAAGTTGTGTCAGGAATATTTGTGCCAAAAATTTGTAAAATATGATAATTGGTTTTTAAGTTACGGTGGAAAATGTCAGGATGTTTTTTTGAGACACAGTGTACATGCAGTCATCTTGTAGTGACGCGCAATACATCGGCTAGAGTGAGTGACTTGACTGACTGCTGAGACGCTGGCAGCAATACTAAATGACTGATTGTACAATAGCAGCGCCGTACAGTAATGAAAATTGACTGCGTCACACTTCTGTCGTTGTATATACGTCGGCTTAATTCAAGCCCAAACTTATAAGACACTGCACACTGGCCAACCACCTTACCTTACTGATCTTCTGCAGTATCATAAATCCTCAGTGTCCACGCGCTCTTCTACCAGTCAGTTACTTGCAATTCCACGGCATAACTTATCCTTTGGTTCTCGTTTTTTTCGTGTCTCTGCACCAAAAATTTGGAACTCCTTAACTCCTCAAATTCGTCAATGTCAAACCTTGGCTACCTTCAGACGTCACTTAAAGACCCACTACTTTCAGTCAGCCTTTTCTGCCACCTAGCGTCCATCATCTTATGCGCCCTGACTCTTTCTGAGACTTTGGCGCTTTATAAATCATTTACTTACTTACTTACTTACTTACTTACTATCACTTTGATTTCTTGTGCACTTGTCGCCCAACAAAAACACAAGTCGTTCTGGCGCTGAGAGAGATCGACACTCCGGCAGCTCGTGACAACTCGTTATTTTCCTCAGCGCCAGGAAACAACCACCATCAAGTGGAACTAATTCCTACCCCTTCTCTTCTTTCCTTCAACTCACTTGTCTTTTTGTTTTCTCGTCTCTTTGCCTTCCTGTTCTTTTTTTCTTTTGTTTTTCTTTTCGCTTCCTTCCCCACGTTTTTCTTTTTCTAAAAATCCAGCTAAGTAATCCGGGAGACAAGTCACCCGCGTTTATATTTGACAAGGTCACTTAAGGACGACACCTTTTAGATGTGGTGGGTTTTAATGACACATTGTTGCTAATTTTGTGAAGAGTAAAAGTGAAAATGGTTCAATGTTTGGTCTAGACCTACGTCTGATTAATTAGAAGTGTAACAGTGTGGATGAAACGAACCAAAAATATTTTACGTTGCTATAGTTTCTGTCTACAAAACTGAAATTGTCAAGTAGACAAATTTTAATTGTAGGCTTATTTTAAAAAGAATCTAGCTAATTCATGTAGCCTATTGGCATTTGAACTGGCATTGCAATCTATGGCTGCATGATCTTGAGTTCTTCTCTAATTGGGCGCTATACAAATTGACATATTCATTCATTCATTCATTCATCTCTACTAAGCCAAAATGTCTATTAGAAATAGTGTGCTGGATTTAATAGTCTGAGCTCAAGTGCATGCAGAGACAATGTCCAGAGATTAATCTGAAGAATGCAGTGTATGAAGAAAACCAGGCGGCATGCATGAAGCAGATGAATAGAGAGATAGGCCGTCGCCAGTCGCCACTGCTGCTGCTTGGCAAGCCGAACTCGCGCTCAGTGGCGTCATTGCACTAGTCGCTGCGTGCAGTCGTCGACGACTAGTCATGTTCGGTAGAGTCATAGAGCTCTGGGATCGACTATGAGTGATACAGCTGCAGGAGGTGAATACAACGACAGTGACGCCCAGCAGGAGAACGCAGCTCTTCTGCTGTGGAGCCTCGGCGCATGGCATCGACAACAGCAGCGTTATCGCGAGTGGCTCGCCAACCACAGACGCAACCAGCAACACCTTCGCGCCATCAGCAAGGTACGTGGCCTACACCTTCAGCAAGTGTGTGTTCAGGTGTCAACACAGCCTCCTACCCTCACCGAAATGGGATATGCGTAGTGAGTTCACATGCTACGGGCGAAGGTCTATCGTGCGGCAAAAAGTACCCTAAGGGTTTTTTTGCCATTTTATGAACAACCGCTAGGAATTTTAACGCGGAATTTTACACGCTTATTTGTTTATATGCACAAAACACTGCCAAACGGCATGTCATCATCTAATCTGATCTAAAATAAATTTTTATAGCGCATCTATATGTAAGTCACTAATGCGCTACAGTAGTGTTAGCAGGCTAAGTCAATATTTGCAAAATAAAAATGTTTTCAACTGTTGCCTAAAACAATGAAATAAAAGGTCATCATCAACTCCGACAGAGTAATTAATTTTTTGTAACCACATCATCATGTCTTACGTTCACATAAAGCACAATGCATAGAACGAAAGGCGCACGATGTTTGCTCTGCAGAAAAATAATATTTTCATTCGGACAACACAACAAACAATTTGCCAATGTCTGTGAGAACTCGGTGTCTACCGCCAGCTGAGCTTTAGCACATGTAGGCCTATTTGATCTTTTAGTGAGTTTTTAAAGAGCCTTCTTGTCGGTGGCAAGTTGTCCCCAATCAGATGCAGTGCGTGTAAAGTTTAGCGACACTTTAGGTAATGGTAAAAAACTGTCAATCGAAAATTTGAACAAAAACTGTATAGACTTTGCTTAAATAAAGTTTGCGTCATTTTTACATCACGAACAACAAAATGGATTCACTTGTTTGCAATACACGTAACTCATAAAAAAACATTAAGATTTTGACAGCGCAAAATCACGATGTTGTTTTGCAAAAACATTTGTAACTTGGCACCAGTAGACCTAAGAGCATATCAAATGCCGCTCGGCGCTTGGCCTGTTTTATGCAGGTATAACCAGGTACATGTAATAAATGTGTAAAATTTCGAGTTAAAATTCTAAGCGGTTGCTGAGTAAAAAACAATTAACTTTAGGGGATGTTTTATCTATATGAATGTTTATTTAGGCCTATTATGAATGAATTTTTTCTATTTTGCCACACCCTGTAGTGCGGCAGTGGCTGGCTGGGGTGGTGATATCCTGTGGTAATTATATGTCTGCGTGCTGCACCGTGGGTTCAATTGTTCGCTGGCGCGAGTAATGGATGGCCGCATAATGCTCCGCGGTATCATTAGCTAATACCAATAAGCTGCCACTTCCGAGTTCCGAGACTGCAAAGCGCTTCTGATCACGAGTCTCCCGTCTTCTAAGCAGCGCTCGCTATCAACTAATACCCTGACATTTAGCTTTTCACCCTTAGGCCTAACTCTGCCGTGGCATATGTTATAGCTGTGCAAGCGAATAACTTGTCGAGAATAAACAAACACTGTTAAATTCCATAAGATAGAGGCTGATACAATCCTGCTAATGTTTAAAGACTGGATATATAAGCTCAGCTAAAACATCGTGAAATGTCTAAAACAATGTCTTAAGCACGGGCGTCTATGCTTACACCATAGGCTATAAAACCTTGAAGCAATTGCTCCAACAAAAGATATGTAGAAAAAATTTCTGAGCCGTTTCTGAAGGGAATTGGTATAATTTCGGAGTGATGTTTATATATTTATTATTATTACCACAATTTAGTTGTTTAGTTTGGCTTAAATTTAAGTCCAGAAATAGTCGTGTCAGTACGTAAAATTTTAATGTTAAAGAACGGGAGGCCAAATGTCTGCAAAAGCTAAGCCTTTTTGTAAACTGATGATAAATACATTTTGATGTTTCAGCAAGCAAAACTGTCCAAGATATCAGCACCAATGGGGCATGGCAGGTTGCAACTTGCCCTCGTTAAATACGCCACTGTAATTAAGACCCAATTAGCCACATACACAACATAACGACAGTCGTCAAATTAATGTCTCAAGTTCTCAACCATAATTCAGCCTCTCTCTAGCTTGCCTCCTCTAAATGCGTTTTTGCATGCCCAAAATGTCTCAAAATCGACAACGGGTAGACATTTGCCCCAGACCTTACTGGGGAGCTTACAGCGCTCCCCCATCTATGTGACGACCATTGGTAAAGAGACAAGGGACAGAAGAGAAAAGAACAGGAAATGGAAAGTAAATGTGAGAAGTGGAAGTTGCTTTAAGGGCAGACTTAGACGCCCATGTGTAAGACTAAAGTCTTAGCAAAACCTGACCTTATCTATTGCCAATCATAGTCGGGTTAAAACACTGCAAAGCAGGCTTGTTTGCTATGCTTTGACAAAAGCAAAAACAGCACACGCTTAAGTGTGACTGTGTTCAAACATAACCATAACTAGCTTAAACGCCATAATGTTTTTGATCAATCTCGTAAGTTACAAATAATACTGATGTGGCGAATTTGAAGTTGAACGAATGTCTGTTTGGAATATAGGCAAAAGAAGCACTGTCACTGTTGCGTTGGGACAACGTTGGCATCTCTGTCTACTGAGCCTTGTAACTATTGATCTCCTTTCTCAGAGCAAGTATCTTTCGGTTTGGTGCATCTGCAATCTTCGGCGTCTTGTATGGTGTACGCAAGACCTATACATAAATTTTTACACGGCCGTCATCCATGACAATATTATACTGTATTGATGATTCCAAATAGAAGAACACAATATCTTATCTCACATAAAGGAACATGAATGAATATCTGAAATCTGAATGATGTGCGTTAAGCCCCATGCGAATGATACATTGTTGGCAGATTCCAAAAGTAAATTGCAGAGACCAGAGACTGTTAAATGTATTAGTACAATAAAGTGGAAATAGAGGGTTGAGATAATTAATAGAAACTTCAGTATATGGTGATTTCCAAAGCAAAAGTTTCACCAAAGTGCTCGATTTTTTATTAACGGCAAGGAGGTCCAGCAAGTCAAGTCATTACAAGTAATGGAACAACTCAACACGATAAAAGCAAAAAAAGGAACAGCCTTTGGCAATATTCAAATATGTGCTATTGAGTCATAATATAGGCCTATAAACTTATGCCTAACTAAGACCAGTCACTACAAGACTACGAGTCCTATACAGTTTAGTCTAGTGCACTGTTAAAGTTACACACTTAGGCTTACTGTTCAAACAGAAATTGAGCAAAAACACTGAAAATAGACTTTCGTTCAGTGAATACGCACTAAAAAAGCACATAGGCCTATCACTCTAATTGATAGACAGCTCTGTTATACAGACCTTGATGCACAGAAACCACGTATAAGCCGCGAAGACAAGGCCCAGTGAACCGGCCTTTACCCACACCGGTACACCCAGTCTTGACATTTTCAATCTGCAAGATCGCAAATAACGACACGTTATAACAGCTGAAAATTTGATATGTGAGAAAATATCACGAAAACAGCACAAATCAACAACTTTTGACTGATGACGTCACTCAAATCTTGTCTGCTGTGCAGGTGATGTCTTTTACTAACTTTTAATTGTTTTGCGAATTCGAATCTGAATTCGAATCAAAAATTTTTAAATGGGCGGTCGTAGCTCGAGGCGAGATTTTTGTGGCGATCAGCATTCTTTATGTCATAAATTTTTTATTTGCTATTGTGACCGATTCGTATTTCGTATTCGACTGTGTCACTAGGGCCAACTCAGTTTGGCCATTCCTACGTGGTAGGCAAAGAAGAAACGGCGAGTTATGCGACAGTAGGTTTGGTCAACATGGTTGTTATCAGAACTGTTGGCATACTTTACTGACCCAGTCGGATAAAGGTGATGGCTGTTTTAATAGAGTAGATCATCCGGTTGATAGGGCCTATTAGGCTATTATTTATCACAGATGAGTCTGCTTTGTATATTTTGACGTTTTGATATTAATAAAAAACAAGACTTTTGGAATAAATTTAATACATTAGTATCACATCGGCTTACTAATTCCACGCAGGCCTGCTCAGTACACAAATCGTCCCATTATAACATCAAATGCGATGTACGAATCGTCCGAGTACCGTGTCATCGACAGTGAACGTTTAAATAATTAGCATTCATGTCATGCACCAACTGCAAGCAGTAGGCCCTAATAATTAGATCAGCAGCAGATGAGACCTGAACGCGATTGGCACCGCGACTGCATTAAGCGATCGACCGCTCTTGTCTTAGACAGACGGCACGTATAGTTGTGGCCCACGGATCCCAATTCCAACTAATTGGATTGGGATTGAAAAATGGTGGTGACGAAATTGATAAATTTATAATACTTGGTGGGCCCGGACGATCAAATTGCAGACTGTATATTATGTCTTGCTAGTTTAGCTCGTACCAGCTATAAGGCCGCTCAAGACAACTGCCAGATAAATAGCCGGGCCAGTAGCAACGGCTATTCATCCGGCAACCAAATGACTAGCCAATGGGCTATTCATCCGGCTGCCGGATAAATATTCTGTGCCATAAAAATTACCAATTACTCGCATCTGTGCAAGGTAGTATAACCGGAAAATTAATGCTGTGACACCACAAGTTTTACCGCGACCACCTGGCAAACAACAACAGCGAACTTTCTGTGTCCGTGTGATTTGGAAACGAATTCCTAAACTTTGAATCTAGAATTTGGTAGCGATTTGGTTCAAAACAAAATCTTGACCCAGAGTTTAAGAATTCGGATAGTCTTTATTCTCAACTTCTGCGTAAAATTTCATCAAGATCCGTTTAAAGCTGCTGAGATACGCAGAAATGTCGGATGACGCCGTAAGCCTAGCTAACGTATGCTACTGTAACCTAATGGTATGATAAATCCTGTTCAGTAATCTAGCATCCACACAATATTTCGGATCGTCACTAGAATTTAATATGTATATGCACCATGTAGCAAACAAACTAAACACAAAAACTTAATTAGCTGTTGGATTGGCATGTCCATCCTCTCCATAGAATTTTATCAGGATCCGTTCAGAACTAACGTGTAATCCAAACGGCAAACAAACGGACAGACAGAACCTGTCACACAAGCTGTTCTTCTTCGGCGGAGGTAATTATCATCACAATCGGCTGTAATTTGCAACGAACGAGTGAACACGCAGAAGACTCACTCTCTCAGCATGCAGACCCCTGTCGTCTTCGTTTATAGCTTATACATCGCGAGAAACGGATCGAACAACTAACCGTGGACCTGCAGCTACGCTGCCAGCTAGCATAGGCCTATAGTGTCCAACAAACCGCCCTCACGGCAAAACCCCAACAACGAAACCCCCATATACGACCAGACCTTCACGACAAAAATTCGTCTACTGATGTGCTTTCAAAAACAGATCGGATCAGTATCGGCAGCTTCAGCCAATCCGCTTTCCTAGAAATCTGACGCGCGACGCCGTCAGGTGTAGCCGGAACATGCTTTTGCTTTAACTCAAGTTACTCGACACGAATTTAACCGTTAGTCGCATTTTGTGTTAAAACATTACGACAGTTTTTCTTAAAAATACATGCCACTGCTATTAATTAAATTGGTGGCGGCAATTTTTTTCAGCTTATTTTAAATCCTTGACGTACTTACTACGTGAATAAAAACGGACAAAAACTTAAATACTTGTTTACAACAACACAACATAGGCCTACACGGTGTTTCATAAAAGGCGGCCTTTTCCTTTCTCTCATAATTCACTCTCACTCATATGATGCTCAGTTCATACGAAATTTTTACCAGATGTCATCATCATCATCATCGACAACCGTGGGCTCAATGCCCGTTGGTGTCTGACGGCATTC
>Ga0209367_1005549_pt1 | contig 17480 bp, 11 predicted proteins | sample WorMetLIZISLAND2_FD_187412 | JGI IMG/M metagenome (GOLD analysis project Ga0209367, IMG submission 187412) | Marine gutless worms symbiont microbial communities from Max Planck institute for Marine Microbiology, Germany - Olavius geniculatus... ... | reverse complement strand
ATTAAGACACGGTCACTTAGCGCTTTACATCCAGTTCTGTAAGCAGACTATAAAAAGCTCACGTTCGACGTTTTCTTTGTTTTTGGACATACCGGGAGACTTAATGGTTGCGTTGCAATGCTTTTTAAATGACGTAACTAATCTGACATTCTATTTTTAAATTTCTTAAACATCAACATTGTTCAATGATTGATAGCGTGCTTAATCGTTACTTTTCGCAGCTCTAAATTGATTCTGTTCACAATTGGAAAATAAACCCAGATCGGGCCGATAATCGTCCACGGAGGGGCGGCCAGGCTGAGTTAAAAGCGATAGCCAAGTATTCGAAGCGATCAGTCATCCCAGGACCATAATGACCGAGGGTCTCGATTATACGGCAGAAATGTCGCGATCGTGACTGACAAACGCCACCATGATCCTAACGGGCATATAGATAGCTACCATGATGAATGTCCACTAGTTATATGACTGTGTTATAGCGGAGTGTTGTCTTCACTGTTGTCAAATTGGCAGCTACTCATTATCAAACGTGTTCGTGAAGGATGCTACTATTCCTGTTCACTTTTATTGTTTTGCAGCTTATAGCTAATAAAGTTGTGCATATAAAACGAGGCGTGTGGACTGGAAGGGTGCTCATGCCTATACGATAACCGTAATGCAACGGGAGAAACGCCGATGGGGGCGCACAAACAACGAAAACATCAAATTTAACGATCTCCAGACTGGTCATGACAGGGTCATCTATCCCATTGACGGCATAAAACAAATTCCCTCATTCCTTTCGTACATGCTCTCTTTCCACTTTTCCATTTCTTTGTTTTTTCCTCCTCCTATTCTTTTTCTTTTTAAAATCTTTATTCATCATTACTGATTGGCTAAATTAAAAATGTGTAAAAATAAATAAAAAAAACGTTTAATACACAAGAAAATGTGGATCAAAAACAAACGCTGCTTAAAACAACTACAAATATATCCTTTCCTCTCAATCCAGATACAGAGGCTAAACACAGCTATAAAAAATGCGAGAAGCGCCGTAAACTCTCAAACAGGGTGTGCAGCAAAGCCTCAGTCGTCGAGAATTTTGGGGGCATTTTGTTCTTGAAAGCAAACTTTGAAGCCAGCTGATATAATAAGATTCAACTTATGTTAACCTCCAAAGTGCTAAAAACTTTCCCTTATTTGCATGAACCATGACACAGCACGTGCTTCAAGGTTTATATGGTGCTTATATGGCTTATATGGTTTATATTTTTACGTTCCCCTTCCCAGTGTTTTCAGCGTCTTCCATCAAAAGCAAACCCCCTGACACTGAAGTCGGTTTCTTAGATCCACGTGTTGGTTATGGTTATGATCTATCTTCGTTATGGAGTACACCATAGCGGTTGATTCCCGCAAACTTCTAATACAAGTTTGCGCCTTCTATTATTCGGCAATCGGCACCCGCCTTGCTCTGAAACATTGTTAACTTAACACAGTATTTTTTTCTGCAGGCCTACAAAATGTGCGTGACTTCAAACACACCATAAACATGCACCCTTAGCTTTTATTTGATCTTATTTCTGCAGGATTTTTAGCCACAAAGATTTTAAAACATTTTGTAAGCAAACTTAAGAAAATTTTTAGACAGTTTTTAAAGCTAGCCTTCTGACTTAGAAAACATAGCGTCATTTAATTAAGTCATATTACCCGGTAAAGTAGTACTAGACGAACACCCAGTTTGTATTAGAAGTTTTGCGAACGAGAGTGGTAGCCTATAGAGCATCAATGACAACCAACGTGTCCAGTTCCCCGTGACGTAATACAGTAGGCTAACCAAGACGTCACACAATCCGGTTGGCAATTGACGCGGCCGCTATTAAAAGTCAACCGGTCGACCCGCGACTCGTCTCCGCCTTTACAACTCTCCGCGTTATCTGTCCGGCCTGCTTTAACGACCCGCAAACCTCTAGGTCCTATTGCGTTGAGCTAAAATTGAGCGTTCGGGTCCCAAATGTTCCACACATGTTCGACCCATAAACGAAGGCGACGCCATGGCTTCGGTTTTAACATGTACATCCCAGCGCTAGTTCCGGTTCTCTCATTTCAGTACTGTTCGACTAATATTATTCCATTGTACTTTTACGTTTTTACGCGCGAGAGCTATAGCTAGCTAGCTATAGTACGTATTAGCTATGGTAATACTGTCCGTCTGTCCTTCTGTCCGTCCGTCTGTCTGTCCATCACGACCCGGTACCATTTCAAGACCAGTTAAGATAGAGACTTCGGGTTTTCACCACATGATAGCTTAGTGTCTCCGGTATTTCGTATTTCGTGACAAAATTTTATGCCACTAGGTAAAAGAGGTCTCCACGAACGAGGGGGCGAAATAGGAGCACTCCTCCTAACAAGACGTTATTCTACCGGTAGTGACTCGTCTAACGTGAAATTGGTTGCAGATAGGCACAGACATGCTGCTCAACATAACAAGCACTGATAACGAGCTTCTTAAAATGTAAACATCGATCACCTTGAATGACCTTAAACCACACAAATAAAGGGTTTTAGTGATTTTTTTGCGATTTTGAGCTGCGACGCGCATTTCAAGAGTGAATTGCGCCGAAATGGCTAGAGATAGACCAATACAACTTGCACGCGAAATTTTCAGCATTAAATGTGGATTTTAGCAGTCTAAGTCCAAACCACTAGATTCAAGGAGGCCTGCGCACGCAAGTGTTAAAGAGGGGTACCCCTGTAAGAAGAGGTTATTTATCCGCTGTTGGCTTGTGTAGCGTAAAAATGGTTGCAGATAGGCACAGACATGCTGCATATCATAACAAGCACTGGCGACGAACTTCTTAAAAATGTCAACATCGCTGATCTTGAATGACCATGAACATTAAAAATATTGATTTTAAGTGATTTTTTGGCAAATTTTGACTGCAAAGAGTGAAGAGCGACGAAATGGATGAAGATCGACCAAGATTACCTGCGAACAGGAACTGCCATAGGCTCTCGCGCGTCTCATGAGCATTAGCTTAAATTTCTTGTCTGCTTGGTTAAGCTGGCAGTGGCAGCTTGCTTGTCAGTTTTTGAGTGCAAATTACATATTATATCGGTATTTGGACTTGTAAGAGTAGATGCGAGTGATTTCTTTGACTGCGTCTCACGCACGAAAGGGCGAACATATACACTTTTGTAGTAACTCTATCAGGTCAATTTTTGCTGAGCGAGTCAATAATATCTGGAAAAGTTTGCCTACCGACTGAACGGACTTCCATTTCTACTTGAAATTCCAACGTTTTACGGTACCAAACTTATCAGTCTACCTTTTTTCGGGCAGTGATTTCCCATTAATTTTTTTTCATGACCGTCTTGTGCTTAAAGTTAAATGTTACTTTGGGTTTTATTATTGACGGCAACTGTAAGGTTAGCAAGTAAAATGTGAATTTATATAGCGTATCACGTCGAAAATGACATCTAATGCGCTAAACTGTAATTTGTAAGTCTCTGCCTAATTATTTCGGCCGGTTTCATTGCAATGTTATTTGTAGCTGCCTTGACGAATTAAATGATGATATACATGTAATATAACATAAGCATATCGCAGTGAATCATAGGCCTACTATACCTCTTCCAGCGCGTCAGCAATCTCGCTCAGAATCTGTGCGGACAGATGCTTGAACGCAGGAACGCTGCAAATCACCGCCACACCACCATGGATGTACATACGTTTATAAATGGCAACAATTCTTGAACCTGAATAGAATTATCTATATAAAATAACTGGAACAGATCAGTAAGCGAGACAATTATTAAACATGGTGTAATACTTAATCGCCGCTTTATTGCAAGTTATCAGTTAAACAAGACGTCACATCGGTCACTTTTCATTTTTTGTCAAACTCAACATTGAGCCTAAAGCTATGGCCTATGCTGCCTTAGCATGTCCGTGTCCACGTCGTTCTATCCAGAAATCCAACAAAATTACCATAGTGTCTCGATAGTGAAGGGTAAATATCCGACCTCTGTAGAAAGTCCATGTGCCGTTTCTGCATCTGGAGTCTCGTGCACATCATGATCTTCTGAAAGACTTGTCGGTCGATCGCCCACACCTTACAGAACTGCACCGCTGTGAAACACACCGTTGTCATAATTGGACGAGGCAACGAAAAAACCGCGGCTCGAAAGACGTTAGAAAGAGTAGCAACTAAACGAGGAAAGCTTGTCCCATTTCCAGCACACCAATGGGTACGGGGAAGCGTCGTAAGCTCTCAAGTTGGCACGAGGCGCAGAAAATCTTGCCGCCAATGCATTTTTGTAAAACTTTCGCTCTCAAACACGCTTCTGACAGCAGCTAATTCTACTATTACAAAAAAGTACTATGGTTGTAAAATATATTTCACAAATTGTTAGGAATTCTTAATAATCATGAGCAGTTGATTCACGGCATTATGTAAAGGGCTACAAGCGCGATTAGCTAATGGCCGGGGACGTCAGTGTTCCCGCTGTCCATGCGGAGTTGGTGCATACACAGCGATCGTCGTTATCGTCGTCCTGTATCCACGTTTTGTAACTGTTTTATTTACTTGCACTCTGTTTCGCGTGCGCTGAGTTCGACGAACACTCAGCCTACACACTGTTACTTATTTATCATCGCTACGTGCATGTCCTTACAATTTAATAATACCACAAAAATCGTCCAGCGCACTTGGTCTTCCTGCAGGGCGTATCTCCGTGCTGAGGTCAGCCCTGCATTTCAGACATTCAAAACACTGTAACGCATTATTGCGCCGCTTGCGTACAAAACTACGCACGGGTCCTGCGTTGCGTCCGTTTGATCAAAACCGTAGGGCAGAACAGCACGAAGTCTACTCGCTTAACCACACTTAGCTTAACACACTGGTGCTGTTCTCAAAATTTTTGGCTGCAATTATTGTGCGTCCTAAAGCAAACGACGGTGTAGTCTATGCCTTCTGCGAGTGGTTTAAGTACGATACCGCACTGTCTGGGGTGGTCTAAACTCGTACCGCAGTGCAGTATCAAGTACAGATTCAAACCTTTGACGGTAGCCGTGCGGGTGCAGTTGTACAAGATTGCGAGCTCGCCAAACACTTTGCCCGGACCGATATGAATGAGACTGCGACCTTCCTTCGTGATCTCCACAAGTCCCGCTATACCAACATAGCAACGTCACGTCACGTGCCGACATGAAAATCACAAGTACGCCAATCTTTTTCATTATATTAATACCTGATGTCGTTTTTTGTATCTGCTTTTTAGTGACTTTGTGGAAGGGGGCAAAAGGGGTAATTTCGCCTTCCCGTCTAATTTTTGGGTTGTCGAAAAATAATCAGAAAATTTTCTGCGTGTCGAAAAATTTTCGTCCAAAATGCAAAATTGGGAGCGAAAAAACCCACTTTGGAAAAATTAAGAGGCAAACCTGGATTTTTGAGCACCAGTAATTTCCTGTGTCGGAAATTTGCAACTTTTTACCCGACTACATTTTCAATCCAGGACGCCGCTCGGCCGCTGCTGCTGCATGTGAAGACGATTTGCGGTGCTTAAACATCACCAAAAGCGAATAATACTTTTAGCAGAAGTATAAACACAGAGCACTGGAAACGGGAAAGCGGCAAAATTATATGTCAAAACAGAACGCCGGAAATCAAACTTCAGCCGTCGTGTTGCGTCTGCACCTACACTGTTTACACTGGGAAGAAAGACGGTCTTTTGTCGTTTGACCATGATGCCTATGCAACACAATTCATTACTCACGTGTCCATTTTTTACTCTTCGCGCGCTACGTTCCTAACGTAGCGAAAAGGAGTATATGAAATCAGTGTAATATTGAGGACCGACCGACCGACCGACCGTCGACCGACATCTGTTCCAAAAAGAGCCTTCCTGGAAGAACTTCAAACGGCCATATCTCCATAACGGTGCTAGATAGACACATGGTCACTATAGACCACCCATAAGAAGTCGACCCCCGGGAGTCGAATGGTCACGTGACCGATGACGTCACGTGACCCCAAAAGGTCAAGATCGTGACCCCATTATCTTTGAGGCGCCATATCTCCGTAACTGTGCCAGATAAACGAGGTATAGCAACACAATGGCAACAAGCGTCATCGACCATTATTGGAAAGTTTTTCCTCTCAGTTCCTATAATCTGGCAATACTTTATGAATTTCGAGAAAACAATTTCCGATAACGATCTCGACGCCAGTCACTATTAGTATAATATTAAACGGGTTTCAAAATTAGACTCCGGGTCTCTAATACCCACCGAAAGGAACGAAAAGGCTCTTAGAGGAATACAAAAGAAAATGATGCGCGAGGAGATTGGTCACAATCTAATAATATTTCTTGTATTTTATTGTAAAATAATCATGCAATTAATACAATTTAACAACTTAATCGTTGGACAGCGACCCCAGAATTTAACCTGTACAGTATATTCTTACGTAGCTACAAGATCGGCGTTTCTGTCCGACATATTCGCATTTTCGCTGCGTGTATAGCACAAATTTCATTAGGCCGACTTTGCGAAAAAGTCCGAGGACTTTCCGCGTGCCTTGTCACGGACGTCGTCGCAACCATCTCAACAGGTCGAGATGTTTGTATCCGCTATTTTCACCGAAACTTCCTCGAGGAAAGTCGGCGTAATGGAATTTGGGCTCACCAATATTATTTTCTTAGCTCAAAACAATATTGGGCTCTATTATTGTCCGCTGAGCACCAAATCTTTGGAGGATGTTGGGCGTACCTTCCATGACGAAGACGAGTGAGCCGACATCACCCTCACGAATGATAGTGCTTCCAATGCCGTACTGGACCGGGTACATGCATTCGACGATCTCACGGATCTGAGCGCTGGGCAGGTTCCGCATGAAGTCGTTGTCCAGAATCGCGTTGCTAATCAGCTCCTTCGTTCTACGCACAAACACATGAAACTGCAGACGTCCAAAATCCACTCATTTCGATGCGTTTTATTTTTTGGTTATTTTGGTATTTGTAACATGCCGTATTTTAGTCGGTTGCAGATTGTGGTGCAATTTCGTTTTACATGTACAACAAATCTACAAAACATCAAAAGTCCATAACAAATTTACCTCAAGACGTTGTACAGCTCACCGTGTGCTTAATGTTGTCCAACAAATCTGCAACGGATCGATGTAGTAGCTAGAGTTTGGGCTTATGTAAACGCAAAAAAATCCTGTAGATTGTCCCCAGATTTTACGTTTCTTACCCCGAACAAAAACCTTCGCCGAAAATCCTAGCAAAATGTGAGATAATTATACTTTACCATTATTTGCAATAACAAATTCCTGCAGTCTATCAAAGAATAATTGCCTATAGAAAAAAGATTTTTGTCCAGGGAATAATATCCAAGAAGCAATTTTGTGCTCTATGACCAAGAACGCTTTAGATTCGTGTTCTCTAAACAAGCCGATACAGTCAATATCAACCCCCCCCGGTATTTTTTCGCCTCCATGACCCGCTCATCCATAAAAATTATCGATCTTTCTTTTCCGTATGATATGCATCCCATCGTCATCAGAAGATTTGAATTGTCGACTTTCCGATTTGCTTCGCCGGCGTATAATAATCAGTCATTTGCTGGTCGAATCGCGCCTTTGTGTACGCGTCAGCTCGATATTTTCATCATCACCGCACATTCGCCATCCATCACTCCTTTAACATTATCACGGGCTTCAAACGCAGATATGAGTACTAAGTGCTTTCCAGCGTGCAGTTCTACACCAAACGTGCAGTTCTAAATGAATCGGTGCATTTCTAAACGCACGTCAGTTCTATGGAGTGAAACCAAATAAAATTTGGCGCCGTCGGTCCGATGCGTTTTTGGGGCTCTTTTACGTCCAAAATGTGTTTGCCGGGGCGGAGAATCAGCGTCCCCAAACCCTCGGCAGACAGCAAGGGTCGCTGCTGTCAGGCCTCAGTCTTTTTTGCACTCATAAATAATTAATTCTTTTAAGTGTTACTGTAATTATCACCACTACCATTGCCATTTACCGACACTATTATTTTTGCCACAGAAACTAAAGAGATTTATGGTTTTTCGGTCATGTGATAACGACGACAACAACAACAACGGTAATGGTGGTAACGTTGGCAATAATAATTTAATCAATGGTGACTGGCTCGAGCAGAAAAAAATGTTCACATTATGTCCAAGCGTGAAAAGCTCGGAAGTAGCAACGGGTGGGGCTTGTTACTTGGGTTGTTTTTCTCTCTCTTCATTTTTCATACAATTCCCGTTCTCTCGTTCCTCGCGCCTGGCAAGCAGCATCTTGGCATCCAGCGATCCAGTCACGTATTTTCTCACAGCGCAAGCCGAAAACATCCGCTCGCTCTTTAGCTCCTAATCGACGTTCAACGAGTGAGCGAGTTAGATCTGCGGATCAGCCGTTTGTAATTCCTGGCGTTACGCTGGTCCAAAGTTTAACGTGAACAGTATGTGGCATTGCATGGCTGCGCACACCAGTCGCCGTGCAGAGAGTGATTAAAGACTTGCTACGTCGGGCTGTCCGCAGATAGTAATTGTCTCCGAATTCGTTACACGCTTACTGGCACATTTATTCATTTCGTGAGAAGTAGTACGCTTCATTTAAATTGTTTTTTTTGATTTATGATTCAATTTTGTGTGCGTGCAGATTTGAACGCACGCAGCGGTCTGTGAAAAGTGACTTTCATCATCTCTGATTAACCGACGTAAACGATATTTCCGCAGACTTGACAGTGAGAAGTTATTGCAACTAATAGGTCTATCTACCGTGTTTGTATGACATCGCGAACACTACAGTTTAACAACGCGCTGCTATAGTATCACATCATATAGTGATATTCTAGTCGCAGAGATCAGAATAAGCTTAATGCACCAGGAAAGCCAGCTGATCGGCGACTGGCTTTGCAAACCACGACACGAATAGGTCTATTTGATTTTTTTGTTTTATCTCTCAACAAGTTAACCGTATATTTTTAGACAATAACAAGAAATACTTTACATTGTAACCAATCTAATGTATACTCCGCGCACATTAAACGCCGATACAACAACAACAACAACTACTACTACTACTACTACTACTACTACTACTACTACTACTACTACTATTACTACTACAGTATTATTACTGCCATAACTGCAACTGAAGATCCGAGACATATCTCTTACAGAAGCCGAGTTATAGCCCATGTCCCAAATTTCCTTGCCATAGCAATGGGGGTCGGTTGAGGTAAAATTTGGTTGGCAGCGTTTGACGGCCCAACCTCGAAAACCCGCACATAGGCGCAAAGATCTCGCAGACATCTCTTACAAAAGCCGAGTTAGAGCCCATTTTGTCCATGTTGGTCAGTTGGGCGTAAATATAAATGGCACTGTTAAATTGGCCGACGCCGACAACCCCATGCACCCTAGAACCAAACCGAAAGTGGATCGGATGAATTTTGTTGCTGAGATATGGTCATTTGAAGCTCTTCAAGTGTATGAAGTACTGCCTCTGTCCACCGTACTATCTGTATCAGATATCACACTACTGGAGTGGATAAGCAAGTACGCAGTACGAGCTTATGCCACTCCAGCAGTGCAGCGTCGTACTTAAACCACGCCCGGATCGCACAGACTACACAAGTTTGTCTTATGACGCACAAGTGCAGCTAAAAGTTACAAAAACAGTAAGGCATCTAGTGCGAGTCGAGTGTGGTCTAATCACTGAGACAACGTGTCGACTTGGTGATCCACCGGTGCAGTCATGCGCGCGTTACCAAACGAATGACAGTTTAGGCCACACGACCGGCTAGAATAGGTTAGTGTGGGTTGAACCACTGTCTGGAGAGGCGTAAGTTCGTTCAACACCCACATTTTCTACTCCAGGTCCTCGTTTAACGTACAAAACTACCAAGTAAAACAAAAACAGACTTACGCGGCTGTTTTGCCGACGTGAACGAGTGATCGTCGAAGGTCGCCGACTGGTCGCGTGTCGAGGGGTGAGACCGGCTCGGCAGAGATGGCTTGCCGCTTAGCTCGTACCTGTGACGGGCTACTCGTGCCGCAGCTGGCCGCCCCACTTCGCCCGTCAGCTATAACCGCCACCCCACCGTCTTTTCCTTCGTCGTCGACCACAGCTGGGAAAACGGTTTGAAAAACCTAGGTTTTTTCCGTTTTGAAAAACCCGAAATAAAAACTCAAGCGTCCGAACGTTCGAAAATTTAAGGTTTTTATTTATGACGGAATTTAATGCATTTGAGTGTTAATAATAACATAATATTATATTATCTATTTTGATTTAATAGCTTACCTTTCTGACAACACTTTATTGAATATGGAAAAAAACCGTATCGCGAAACAATGAAACAGTGGATTAAGCCGATATGTGAAACACAAATTTTTAAAGAATTTTTTCATTTGTTGCCTAGTTTGGTACAATCTGTAAGGCCTATAGTAAAATTTACCAAATGATAAGTTGATACCTAGTATAATTGTGCTGCACTTTAGCTATCACAATTTTTAAAAAATTGTTTAAAAACACCCAAAAGCCAAACCAGATCGTTAAAACCTGAAATCTGGTTTTCTCTGCAAACCAAAACTCCTGACAACCTCCAAGAACTTTTTAAAATCTAAAATGTGAAACTTCAAAAACCTAAAACCCAAATAAACCTATTAACTTTTTTGTTTCAAAAAACCTAGGTTTTTAGCAGCAGCCGTGTCGTCGTCGACGCCGAACGTGACGCAGCGATGTCGGACGACGGAGCGGTATTTGTCGAGCTCGCTGTAGAGACAGTTCAGCAACGCGTCTTTCTGTTCAAGCTCCGCTTCCAGCTCGTCGATCAGTTCATCTCTCTGTCGCACCTCCTCCATCTTCTCACGCAAACTCAGCTGCAGCTCCCGCAGTGTCGCCATCTAGCAGTTGTTGTAGTATTAATAGCTGTAGTCGTAAAACTTGTAGTTGTAGTAGTAAATTGAAAGTTCCGCCATCAAGCGATCAAACGGAATTCAAAATAGACTCAACGTGCATAGTTGTTGTAGTTGCAGTAATAGTTGATGTTGTAGTTGTAGAACTTGTAGTTGTAGTAGTAAAAGCAATGTCTGCCAACAATCGACCAGATTGGATTTAAGATGGACTCGACTCGTAGAAACTGTCTTGATTGTGCCGCTGCTGGAGTTCGGTTGGTTGGCTCGGTAGTCTCCAAATGTTGTCAATTCAAACAGCTGAAAGCGCGCCGCAATGTGAAAAGTACTGTTGTAATAGTAGTCGTTGTGTGGTTGTCGTCATAGTAGTTGCCCCGCGCTGTTTGCCTTGCTGACTTTCCGCTGACCGGGATGTTTATTCGCGCAATTTCAATCCAATTCAATCCAATCCGTTTAGTTCAGACAACGCGGTTCGCTAGCAAGCAGAACGACGTTTTGCTGGCGTTGTCCAAAGCAGCGCAAGAACTCCTGATCGATGACGCAAACGCTTAATCGATCGACAACATCCAAAAGGCTGTGAAGAGCATAAACCGATGTGCAGAGTTTCTGCCGCATTTTCACAAACAGACATAAGTTATTGTTGCAGAGACTTTACAGACAGCTAGGCCTTCTAATCCAGAAGCATTAGGTCACATTGAAAACAAGTAAGAAAAAACGCCAACAAGCTCATTTTTTCAGAATACATACTGTTATCCTATAACACTAGGAATAACATACCTATACTTTATTTTTCTGTAGTTTACCTGCTCGTATCACGGTACCTGAAGGCTGATCCATTTCCCCCTTTTTAAATTTTAAATTATAAGGACAGCTTACCTTTAAAATTTTCATATACTGCACTGCTTTTAGTGCTGCGGGTTAACCATTTCGAAAAACAGCTTGTTGAGATTATTCTGTCCTAGTCAACCACAATGCTGCTGGACTACTCGGCCTACCTGTCGTGACGCGAGCGCTGCAGTTAGCTAGAAGCCAGTACAAGCCGCCTGCCGAGTTTCACATAGCTAACTCTGCGGCGGATATTCCCCTACAAGCGCGGGCGGCGACCAATGCAGACTCTCGTGCATGTGGCACGTGCTCATCGGCGACCGGAAGTCGGTCGCTAGCACAGCACATGCGCACAGTGCACCAGTGAGTCGGCGCAAAGCATGATGGGCAGGTGCTCTAAGTGTATACAAACTATAGGCATATACCACATGATAGTGAGTACCCCTGTTATATGTCGCAGTACCGCCGCAAGACTCGGGGGCGGCAACAATCAGCAACAAGAAATTTGAGCTAATGCTCACGAGACGCGCGAAAGCCTACAGCAGTTCCGGTTCAGTAGTTTAGCTGAAAATTGGGCTGTTCACGCTAAGTTAAAATACAAATACCAAATTCTCTATCTGGATCGCATAACGATAGTAGCGTGGCGCCACCTTGTGAATGATATAGACTTGTGTCGCAGCCCGAAATCGCCAAAAAATTCATAAAACCTCCTATTTTGGCGTTCAAGGTCATTCAAGGTCTTGAATTCGGCGCCAATAGAGAGCAAGTGTACGACTTCCTATTAGTGATTAATAGTAACCTATAGGCCCTATCTCGCACCGTTACTGAGATTCAGCGACTTACTGGCCGAAAATCGCAAATTTTGCCCACCCCCTCTTATATAGCGCCCTGGTTCGAAGTGACTCCCGTCGAATTTATGGAAAAGCTTTAGGTTCCTGAAACTGGAGTCTTCCAGGCAGCCGACGGTAAAGATTTGGTGATCCTAGCTTGTACCGTTTTTGACTGCTCCACCCGTGTGACAGACAGACAGACAAACAGAATTGCGATGGCTAAGACACGCTGAAAGCAGTAGCTGCTTTCGCGCGTAAAAATGGAGAAGAAAAACTGCCAATATTGAAGAAACAAAAAACGCCAAAACGCCTTGCCGTCGCTGCGTACACGGCACGATGCCTTCGGACAATAATTCCATTCATTGCAAGCGTACGTCCCGTAAAGAATATTCCAAAGCTGCCATGGGTCAAAATGCTCGTCTTCCTCGTTGTAAATTTCATTGCTTCGAACTTTTACTTGTTCTATCCAAGAAATAGAAAAGTGAATAAAAATATCGTTCTCTTTACTGTCCAAAAACGCCAGATATCGAGAAGCGTGTACGACTACCGTAACCGTCCATTAAGACCGCACATAACATACGTCGGTAACGACAGACATGGTACAGCGCATAGACCTAATATTATACGACTGTTATAAAGCACCAATCATTCGTCGTCTATGACTTTTTTTACCGCGCAATGCACGTAATGCAGAGCGCAATTACCCGACTGTCCGTCTGTTTCTCCGTACCGTGTTGATGTACAGTCGTCACATACATAACGTTAGAAAATAATTACGTAATTAATTAGTTAATTAATTATGTTAAAATTTTTGCTCGTCGGGTTCCCAACGACGGTGACCTAGCCTTAGAACATCCCCAAATGTCGGCCTAAACAGAATAGACAGCATAGACTTTTTTCTGTCTAGCGGCGCGATCGGTTGATAATGTTGTGATGTCTGAGATTTTTCTCAGCTGTTGGACCGAGGTCATACAGAGAAAAGCTTTCGTAGATAAAAAACGATTTGTTCTCATTAGTATGACGTCGACGATGACGTAATGCTACGCAATATCCGCCTGCGTATAGGATTACCGTTGCCGACATGTGACCTTCAAAACACTAACCGTTAACGGTTTTTCTAGGTGGTCGTACATCTCGACACGCATCGCAAGGTTATAAGATAAAAACGCACAAACGATTCCCCCGGCATTCCTTTTTTTCCACGTCTTTCTTACTTCCTTTTCATCCCATCTTCCACCCCTTATTTTCTTCTCCCCCCTCTCTGAAATCTAGCTAGGGGCAGGAAGTGCTGTAAGCTCCACATGAAATTTTCCGGGTAAGCCTATAAAATGTTGGACTCTGAAGCACGACAAATCACGAAAAGCAGAACACCGACCAAATGACCAGTCACACGATACGGAAGCCACGTATAGGACCTAGACTATACTGTAATTGAACGCAGTTTCGTACTGCTTCCTATGTTAAACACACACATGTAGGCTGCCAGGGAACATTTGATAGTGTACATGGTAAACTGTAGACCTGTGTTAAGCAGTAACTAGTCATCCGCCCCCGCATCGATCAGCGCCGTTTTACGCAAAGACGTCGGCGTCACTAAGAAACTGCAGCAGCAGCAGATACTCTCTATAAGCTTACTGTGTCCCGATAAAAAGTGCCCCAAAACAAATAGCTAGGCGTATAATTCGACAAAATTTGACAAGTTGTGTCTGAAATTTTAGACATAATTAGGCCTACTGTACGTCATGTCCAAATGAATAGGATATCAGTTAAAGAAGAAAAATACCCGACAATGTCAATTTTATGAACATTTAAATTCATCACAAAATGTGAAGTTTACAAAACAGCAGCTTCAATTCTATTATGCACTAAAGTGCCAGCCTCTTAAGTATGGTCAATCGTTTTGTGAGTTTCATGTACTTTTTCTTGACTTAATACTTTCTTCTGAACTGAACCAACGTTCTAAACAATCCGCGTCTTATGCCTCTTACCACTGTTGAGTTCCTAATCCACAGACGAACGGACGGGCAAGATCCGTAACCCGACCAATTAGTACGGACACCTAATAAAACACAAAGTAATGCAAACACGATGCAAAATAAAATTCTACGCAGACATGTAGCCCAATCGCTACCTAACAAAACACGCGCTGCTCAAAAGCGGCTCCGACGAACGTGCTGCTCCCTGGCGAATGAAATAATAAAACGCCGACATGTCTGTAGGGTCTTACGAAAGGTTGACGCAAAATAAATTGCAGCATTCCATTTTCAGTACTATACAGCGTGCATTAAACACGTGCGTAAACCTAATAAAACATATTTTTCAAAAGTTATTGAACAAATCAAAAAAGAGTTAAATGCAACTGCACTTGACTGCAATAATCGAGGTCCATTGTTACCGAAACCATGGTTGATCAATTTTTGACGCGTTACAGTGGCACGGGTTGTCGTGTGTCCGTCTGTCCGTCTGGCCGTGAGTCACAAATGTACTGTGGCTAAGCGGTGCGACATAGAGCCTAGGTTTCTATTGATCATTAATAGAAAATCGCATACGCCTTTTCAGATGAGATAAAAATCATCGACCTTGGATGACATTGAAGTAAAAAACGACAGGAACTGTATAGGCTTAGCGCGTCTTTCTTAGCGACAGCTGGGCTTTCTTTTTTGCTATTGTATGTCCCACCACGTAAATAGCAGTTGTCTCATCGCTGTTTTACACCTCCATGACGACAGATTTTTAGCAAAAGACCAAACGCTTTAAATCATGCTATGGCGTCGCTTTCTGCAACTAAGACGGAGGAAACTGAAATAACCTAAAATTTAAATTTAACGTAGGGGCCTGCCAGTATAAGCTACAGTGATAATGAAAAACGTTAAATAACGACCTCTAGTAAGGTAGTTGACTGTTAAACAAACTGACACCACTCTAGACCGTGGTGCAATTTCGACACCTATTCCACCGTCGGCGACGGTCGGTAGTGTAAGCCTAGGCTGTCTTTCGTTTGGGTCACACTTGACTGCATCTGTGGGTTATCAACTTGTTATACCACTGCAGACAGTGTGGCAGACAAAAGCAGCAAGTGCGAGCGAATAACTAACTAATGATGATTCGCAGTCGCTAGCCGTATGCACACGTAGCTTATATACATCTTTATTGACCAAAATTGGTAGCAATTATATAGCATGTGCATACTAATCCTTTGGTTGTTCGTCAAACAAAAGTTTTTTTTATTGCCATAGATTCTGTTCCAGCAACATGGAGCAGCAAAGTCATCGCTGAGTCCATACAATGAAGTGTGGGTCAGATACAGATGCTGCTGCTGCTGCCGTATAAGCAGAATTATCATATAAATTGACGTCACATCGACTCTGTCATCTACTGAAACACTGCACGGACATACGACAACCATATGTAGCATTGATCACGTGCTCACGTGACGAAATCGGAGCCCCAACTACAGGCAAAATAGAAAATTAATCCAGATTTGGCAAGTTTCCGCCAAAAGTGAATTAAAGCCTAGCTTAAATCGGTTAAAACCGATGCGGCAAAAAACATGCTTTTGCCAGCTGTAGCTTCTGCCACTTCAAAGTTCCATGTTAAATAAATAGCTCTACCGATGTTGTGTGAAATTTATTATATACAACACACTAAATGCAAAACTATAAAATTCCGTTGTTTTTGTAGTATGTTTTCTTGGCAGTCATTAATGTGCAAAGTTGCAATTGTTTTATAAAATCCTATAAGTCGGTATAAGTTTCACATGTTAATCTACATAGGCCTACCGTAAATGGACATTTTCAAATAACTGTCGGTTTAAAGCATATTTTTGCCAATTTCAACCCGTTTGGGCCCCTCGAGTGGCAAGTTTCCGGCAGCAAAAGCGCAATCCTGCAGTTTAGTATCGGTAACTTCTGTAAACTATTGGAGGAAAAAATCTCGAATTGCACGTTGGGCCTTATATCACCTTGCCTATACAATCTCTTGCCGCGTCATAAAACCACAGCAATGTTGCGTTAAGCAGCATTGGGCCTATAAATTACATTTCAATGGCATTCAGTAACGGTCTTTGGAACGTTTATCCCAGCACAGCAGGTTTTTTTCTTTTAGTTTTATTTTGCAGTTGTGCAGTTTGTGTTAAGCTTATTCTGTAGCTTTTTTTAGTTTTATGTACAGTTTTGGATTGTAATAATGACACTTTGTGCTGCCATCACTAGTGCAATAGCAGGACAAGAATCCCAGCTGTAGTTAGGGTGGGACCGACCGTACTGGTTGTCACTAACCTTAAAAGTCATCCAAGGGCGATGATTTTTATTTTATCTGAAAGGACGTATGCCACTTCCTATTGGTGATTAGGCATAATAGTAACCTAAGACGTATCTCTCACCGTTTCCGAGATATTGCCAGTTTTCCGTTACCATAGTGCATTACGACACTTTAAGGTCATCCGAGGTCATTAATTTATATGTCATTTGAAAGCCAGTATGCGACTTCCTATTAATGTTCATTAGCAACCTAGGCCTTATCTTGCACCGTTTAGCCACAATACATCCGTGACAGACAGACGGACAGACGACAACCACGACAAAAGACCGACCTTTAAGCTTACGTATAGCAGTCGGCCCAAAAATTGATCGACTGATTGATAACAGGCGAATTAGATTTAATTCTTTGGAAACGTGTAATATATCGGTCGGTAGCTTGTTGGAAACAGTCACTACTGTCATCCTTTTAAATTTATTTGTTTTTTATTGTACTTGGGTGCATGCGTGCGTGTGTGTTGATGAGACTTGGAGGCTCGTTCAGTATACTCCATACAGTCTGTGATTTTTATGGTCCGTAACTACCACTACTAGGCCAACACTACTACGCTGTGTCCCAAAAAAACATCCCCGACATTTTCGACTGTAGCTTTAAAA
>Ga0209367_1005548_pt1 | contig 17484 bp, 6 predicted proteins | sample WorMetLIZISLAND2_FD_187412 | JGI IMG/M metagenome (GOLD analysis project Ga0209367, IMG submission 187412) | Marine gutless worms symbiont microbial communities from Max Planck institute for Marine Microbiology, Germany - Olavius geniculatus... ... | reverse complement strand
TCTCTTACCAATAACATAACGTAGTCCTGTCACCCTCCTGCCCCTTAGTTAAATAAAATTTTAGGGGGTTAAATTTTATTTCCAATTTTCAAAAAAATTTTCCCAAAATTTTAAAGTCCGAAATGAAAAATTCAAGAATTTGGATCTTAAGACATTGAGCAGATCCTTAAAATTCATTTAATATTATACAGCAATTCGACATCAACTTAATCTAACGAAATATGTATAATCATATCACAGGATGCTTACTAGTCGTCATATGTAACAGTAACTGAAAATTATCAACTGTCTTGCTCAATATTCTTACTACGCCTAATGACAAAATGCAATCTCTCTATGAATGTCACATGTTAATTAATGCACAATGTAAGAATACTAAGTCTGTTCGTCCGTTATCTTCATTTAACCCTAACAGTCCATAAAACGTGCCACTGTTATTTTTTAATAGCTCCATGCAGCATTGGCCGATTTTAATTATTTTTGGCGTACAACATCAGGAAAAAACTCGACGAAAACAACTGTACTTTTGGCCACCTCACTTTAATACTGTCGTTGCACTACTTCGTGAAATGCAGGTTGTTGAGCCGACTGTTTGCGAGCGGTGTCAACGTTTGCCACTGCATTCGCGCTGGAGAAGGACTTTTTGAGCACATGCTGTAAAAAGAGAATGTGATGTGACACGTGTAATTTTTTTGCTAATTGTGTTTGTCAGTTAATCATTTCTGAGACCACGCATCGCTATCAAGTATGAATTCATTCTTGTAAATGGCCAAACTACGACTTCTGCATTTCACAAGTTAGTGTAGCAACGGTATCAAAGTGAGGTGGCTAGAATTACAGTCATATGCGTCAAGTTTTTTTCCTGATGTCGCGTGCCAAAAACTATTAAAATCGACCAATGTTTTACAAAGCTATTCAAAAAATAATAGTGGCACGTTTTAAGGACCACTGTGTATTTGTAAGTTTTGTGTGCTTTCGGCTAAATTGCCTGCTATCGCATTGATTTTTCGATTGTGTGTTATTGTGAAGCGATGTTAATATTTTTGCGCCTGAACCGAATATCAATATTATTATAAACAAATTAAAACAAACGTTTGTTACGCCTTGTTGCCTGTTTTTTTTTGTTTTGTTCAGTCTTTATTTTTGGCGACTAATTGTATTTAAATGTGCGAAAAACACTAAGTAATTAAAAATGCCTTAAACAAAATGCACTATTTTGTTAGTTCTGCTTTTTTGAGGTAGTGCAAAAGCAGACTTTGAGTGAGGTGAGCAATTAGACAATCGTCAATCGTATGATGGCCATTTGGGCCAGGAATATCGTTATCAAAAATATCAAAATCTGACAATCTTTGTTTAAGTTAGAATTGAAAATGTCGTGTATGTTAGACGTTTTTGAAACACAGCGTAATCTTAAGTTTTGGTGAAACTTTAAAGGAGGCGCTAAATTTGCACCACTTGAAAATGCCGGACTACAAAAAGCTGAAAAATGCAACACCACGAAAAAGGCGGATCTACTTGCATGGCTAAAATTTGTATGCCCACGGATAAACATAAGAATTTATGATATTCCATAAAGCTACTTGAAAAATAACTTTGTCCTGCATTTTCTAGTTTTTGCGATTTGGTCCGTCGTTTTCAAGGTCCTGCGTTTGACAGAACCTGGATTTTTAGTCCCCTTGAAGTCCAATAAAAATTCTAGGGACGAAAGCTTTTAGGAACAGACGGCAGCTGAAAGCACAGAAATTTTTTACGCCTAAAAAGTAGGAAATGATATTATGAACGTTATATCTGCGTGCAACTCACCAAATAAAATTTCAGTGTAAAAGAGTCTGATATACTTACCAGGTTGGTTGAGGATCTCAGTCAGTATTATCTAACAAAGATGCAACGAACACCGGCAGTGAAGGCCTACATGAAAATAGACAACAACGCGACGCTTGGGTTAATTACAGTGTTACAGTGACTCAGCATGGCATTGGGTGAGTTGTGATGAGTATAAAGGCATAGGCGGATTTAGGGGGGAGCAAAGGGGCCATGGCCCCCAAGATGCCAAAGTCGCCTTTTTTTCTTGCGTATGCAATGCGTTATAAATTTGTGCAGTAAAACAAATAGAATGTATACTCGATATATATGCATTTCAGGGGGTTTTAAGCCCCAAAAAACGTTTGCTTCCGGAGCTGTGCCTCGGCGACCGGCCCCTACCCAAGAAGTTCACCTTCGTTCTCTGCTTTCGGCCTCAATTTTTGCCCCTTGGGGCTAGTTCGCCTCTTTTGACTCCAATTTCTGGCTACGCCTACGTAAAAGTAAGCAAAATAAACAATAAATATATAACGCTAGAGGCGTCTACACCATGCAAATGCTCTAAGAAAAATTAGAGGGGAGGTTTTTGGGGAAATCAAAGGGGAAGTTGAATATTATTATTGTTCTGCATTTTTGGTTTATTTACGATATCTTGCGAGCAGAAATTTTCTGTGATGCTCAGAACGCACCAAATTTGTTTTTCGCCGGGGCTCTGCCCGGACCCCGCTGGGAGAGCTAACGTCGCTCCCCAGACCTCTAGTCAGCTAGGGAGGGGGATACCTTCTCCCCATTCCCCACCCCGTCGACACCTGTGGCGTCTTACTTTGAGTTAGGGGGAAACTTGCTCCAAGGACTTAGAGGGATAGACACTCATAAGTAACGCTCTTTATAGCATGCAAGGCAATCTCCATGGCAGTCCTTGTGTTCCGGGTGTATTTCTATACTGTTGTGGTCATTAAAAAACGAAATTTAGCGCAAAGCGTGCACGAAAATACGCCATTTTGACCCCAAAATCCCCCAAAAAATTTATGCAAGGAAACACGGCCTCATCCCAGACCCCTCCCTTTATGTGGACCCCCTCCCTACACCCTACCCCCTTGGCGCCTTCGGCGCCTTGACACGGCTCGCGCCTTCGGCGCTCGATCTTGCCCCCAACTTCAACTCCTGGATCCGCCTATGTAGGCCTATAGAGGACAGACAGCGTTAGGCTATGGCGAATGAATAATAATTGTCATCATAATGATCACATGCTTGCAGCGGCAACCCGCCAATGGGTGGGGTTGGCTGTAAAATTATGAGGTTCCGCTTCCCACGCATGTTCTTGAGACACGGCTAAAAGTTCATTGGCACTATTCGTGTAGGCCTAAACGGTAAGTAGCCTACCGTGCGGTACCCGGTTAGCTTAGTCCAGATCTTGTGTTCGAACCCCGGCCACATCGGGCTGCTTGCTATACGCTGTTCATGATTAGAGCAGACAAGAAACGCTAACAAGCACGAACTGCAATAATAGAGAGACAGATGCACACCATGCTAAAAATGATTGCAGTTCAACTTTAAACACGATAATAGAGCACGTAATATTTGTGAACTTTCAAAAACAGTCTAAATGAATTCTGACAAAAGTCTCGGCTAATTACAACATAAAAAATGGTAGTTTTAAATGTTATTTTAGTCGTGGGCCTATGGCCAATAAGCGTAATCATTTAGCAAAAAACTAACAAAATCTTCTTAGTTCCATACAAGTAAATTCCACACTTGTATAATAAACAAGTAATTTGAGCATAGCTCATGAGACGCGTGAGAGGCTTAGCAATTCCTATTCGCAGGTTGTCTTGATCTATCTCTATCAATTTCGACGCAATTCACTCCCGAAATCTACGCCGCAGCCACGAATTGCAAAAAAACACTAAAACCCCTATTTTAGAAGTTCAAGGGCATTCAAGGTCATTGATGTTCACACCAATAAAAAGTTTGTCATTATTGCTTGTTATGATAAGCAACATGTCTCTGTTTATCTGCAACCGTTTTCACGCTGCACGAGCCAATAGCGGTAAAATAGCCACTTTTAGAAGATAGCCGTATTAAATGCCCGCCTACACCGGCCTCCTTGAACTTAGTGGGTCGGGACTTAAACTGCTGAAATCGTCGTTTAGTGCTAAAAATTTCATACGCAGGTTGTCTTGGTCTATCTCCAGCCACTTCGTCGCAATTCAGTGTTGAAATGTGCGATGCATCCAAAAATTGCGAAAAATTCATTAAAAACCCCTTTTGGGGATTCACGGTCGTCATCGATGTTGATAAATCTAAAAAGCCTGTCGCCAGTGCTTGTTATGATAAGCAGCATGTATGAACCTATCTGCAACCCTTTTCACACTAAACGAGCCAATAACGGCAAAAGAACATTTTTAAAGGGGTACCCCTATTTGACGCCTTCGTTTGAGGGGAAATGGACAGACGGACAGACGTCTAAACGATAAAAACTATAGCTATAAACCTATATGTGTACATCAACTTTGATTTTAGCTGACTCCTCTTAAGTAACGGTCGAGCTATTGGCATGGCTGTCGTCCGTCTATCTGTCCGTCTGTCCGTTTGTAATGGATATGTTGTGTCTAAGCTTTAAGTCACAAAAAACTTTTTCACGAATAATTAGCCATGTGTGTTCTTTCTTTCTTCTTTCTTTTCCAATGATGCACATATCCTCTTGCGAGTAATGTTAAACTCAGGCATAAAAAATTCAGCCATCTAGTGCAAGAGGAACATTTTTACATTGGTCGTTGAATGGAAGAGGGTATATAGAAAAATGTGCGTTTTTAAACGGAAAAATAGCCATATCTCGAAAAAGGTGAAAGATATGGCCAAGGATACTATTATTCGTTATAACAGGAAGTGGCATACGCCTTGTCAGACGAGATGGAAATTACTGACCTTGGATGATCTTGAAGGCCGTAACGCGCTATTGCGGCAAAACGGTGCGAGATAGGGCCTAGGTTGCTATTGATCACTAATAAGAAGTCGCATATTAGCTTTCAAATGACCTGAAAATCATCGACCTTAAATGACCTTGAAGGTCACTGGCAACCAGTACAGTGGGCTATCCTAGCGACAGCTGGGCTTCTTGTCTCGTATTGGTATTAGTAATTTTTTACTTCGTCAAACGAAACGAATACTTTGTCGTAATACCAATGTAAAAAAAAAAACTTTGTTTATACACATGTTAAGAGTCTGTTAGACGCAATATGGAGCGACGAAAAATGCAAAAATATGAGAAAAAAAACTGCGTGACACTAATGTGTTGCTAAATGGCGTAGTTTAGTATGTATAGTAGCCGAATCCCATGACTCACTCCAGCCGTGTAATTATTTAACTGGTTTACAAGAGACTCGGTTGACTTTCGCTGATTGTTTGCGCGGGAGAGAGCCGCGGCATTATAAACTCATTTACAGCGTCACTTCTCAATTACTTTATTGTCAGCCAGGGGACATTGACCTAGGCCAGACAAGCAGCTGGTCAACCGCAGCACTGGATTCTGTATGCGGTCCCCTGTTTGTATGCTTAACTTTGTTACCGAATATTTTATGGCCTCCAATAATCTCCCGTAAGACAACGCGTCTTTTAGTTACTGCCGTATTCGCCAAAATAGGTCTATACAATCGCATTGATTTTCTTTTCTACTTATTTTAACTGCAGCAACGTTTTTGAAGATATTTCAAGACTGTAAGTTTATTAATGTAAGCAGACAGCCATCGGATGGAAATTGTCCCGTGTAATATTATGTGACGGCAATAGTTTAATGCTCATAACTTGCTTAGGCCTACTGCATAGCAGCTGATGGTAGAGGAGTCGTGAGTTTTTAAAAAAAGCGAAGAAAGTTGCAAATTATCCGTCAGAGACTGCAAATTTCCGACATAGAATATTATGTGTGCTCATAAACTAACTTTGTCCCCAAATTTCCGGAAAAAATAAGGTCTTCAGCCCCAAATGTTGTGTTTTGGAGCAAAAATTTTCAACAAGAAGTAGCTTTTTTCGACATTTTTCAGTGAGCCAAAAATTTAGGGAAATGAAGAATTGCTCCTGCCCGCCCTTGCCACATCGCCACCGGTTGAGGATATAGCGTGTTCGAAGCTGGAAAAGCCGTTCACTTTACTGATCCAAACATCAATGCGAGCGAACGAATTGCGCAGTTGCCTAATTAGGCTATACAAAGTAGACCGCCGGGACAAATACGCTCAACCGCACGCAATTTAAATCTAGTTGAAACACCGAATTACAGTAACTTCGTCTAACTGTACAAATCTGCAGTGTTTGTACGCTCAGCCGACGGCAAGTGATTGCTGCAGGCTTGTCTCCATTGTATGAGGTTTTCCTTTTAAACGACATACAAATACCCGAGCGTACAGTAGTTGTGCATTCGCTGTGTAATTTGCTGTTTTCCTTTCTTGCAATTAAGTTACTGCAGTGTACAATAGCCGCTTTTTCAACATACTGCTGCTCGAGACGCACTATTAGCCAACTTCCGGAGTCATTACGTGTCAGTCTGCATGGTGAACTACGGAGTTAGGCAGCAATAAAATTGCAAATGCATAAATAAATGCATTTTACGGACTCGTTGTAAGATGTGTTGTGGATTTGTTGTACAGCTTTTAATATGTACACTACAGACCTATAACAAATCGAAATGCGCTGAGTTTGGGCTTGAAGCAACTTCAAACTCGAAAACAGAAAGAAAACTGATGGAAATCTTTATTCACCATCACTCGTAGCACAACAAAATAATTTTTTAAAAATAAACATATACAATAATACGACAAAATCAGTCACATGACCACGGGTAACAAAAGTTTAACTACCTAAGCTTACTGTAATAATATAAACACAATAAATTTAAGGGATACAAAATAATGACGTAGAAATCTCGAATCCCATCATTCGAATTTGCGTATAAATTTATGAACACGTTTAGGAATTTTGACACTTGGTATTTCAAAAGAAAAATAGCTTTGACAAGTTTTTATAATTTTAATGTTACTTGTATTAAAAAGCTTCATAAAAAGCGGTTGACAGCGAAATCAAGCGACGAGATCTGAGATTTCACAAATGGACAGACTTCTAGTCCGTACAAGAAAAAACAGGCAAACATTTAGACTTAAACAGATGTAACGTGATCTCCTCGGACGCAACTCTACCGACTTTAGCAAAGTACGGCATTGGCAGCTCGGTAAAAAGAGCGTTTTGCATGTTCTAATGAGCATTTGAATGTTCTTGACTAAGTGACATAGACGCCGAGGTAACGCATTTCAGTTACCCATGCGATAACTTAACCTCTAGCGCTAAAAATGTTACCACAAACAGCATCGCATCGGGATCCAACTCGTAAGCAACACGATTTTTTACGCGCGCTTTCAGCGCGTCTTAGCCATCGGAATTCTGTCTGTCCGTCCGTCCGTCCGTCCGTCACACGGGTGGATCAGTGAGAAACGGTGCAAGATAGGATCACCAAATTTTCACCATCGGCTGCCTGGAAGACTCTAGTTTCAGGAACCGTAAAGCTTTTCCATAAATTCGAAGGGGGTCACCCCGAACGAGGGCGCTAAATGAGAGGGGGTGGGTAAAATTTGTGATTTTTGGCCAATGAGTCGCTATATCTCAGTAACTGTGCGAGATAGGGCCTAGGTTACTATTAATCGATAATAGGAAGTCGTACACTGGCTCTCGATTGGCGCCGAAGTCAATGACCTTGAATGACCTTGAACACCAAAATAGGGGGTTTTATAGATTTTTTGGCGATTTTGGGCTGCAGTGTAAATTGCATGACTGCAGCCAATGCTTTTTTGAAACCAAATTGGTTATCACCGGAAAGTAATAATGACTGGAATCTATCAAGAAAACAGTGCTTAAAAAGCTTAGACAAAACAGGGCTAATCGCAATATCTCCAAAATCGTCACATCTCATTGTCTTAGTGCGACAGTCTTTTGGTTTGGGAACTGGAACAATGTAACTATATCTGAATCCAGCAGGGATTTGTTGGCTTAGAACGATTAGGTCGAACAACTTGGATAAGATCAAAGGTAAGCTAGGGTGGCTAAATAATAAGTGTTCCGTAGTTAGCCCCACAATATCAGGAGCTTTGCCACAGTGAAGCTTTACAATGACTGTACTGATTAATTCAGTGTCAAACTTGATGTCGTTGGGTATAACGGAAAGCCAGTATAGGAGCTGCGTAGTTCTTTGTATACTTCCACAATTTTACTCATTTTATCCGCGTTGTTACATGAATACAACTGAGAATAATGATGATCAAATTTACTGGCGATGGTGTCGGCATCTACGCTGCCTTCTACTTCAGTACACTTACTACTAGACTCGCATTTAGATTTCCAGCATCTCCAGAATTCAGTATGGTTTTTCTTTATGAGTGCTTCATGAAGATCATTAGTGTATCTTTCTGTTTCTGTACGTTGACGTTTCCCAAAAAAACTTGCCAAGCATGTTTGATGACTACAAGAACAAAACGTCCGTAACAGATTATGAAAAACAGCGTTTTAAAATTAGCGTTGTTTGTAGCGCATGACATTCAAATTTCATACTATTTCCCAACATATTGCAAGCAGTCTTCACAGGATATTGATATTTCCTGATATTGATATGTTTTGTTGTCTAAGGCCACCGGGAGCCATGCCTCTGGAGTAGATGCTACTCTTGTTGCTGAGTGTCTTTCAGTGTCGTTGAATATGTTTATCCTATATGCTGCAGTTTGTTCTAAATAATTTGACAGTAGCCTACAGTAATTAATTGTGCATTAGGCTAATCTGTACGCGTGTTTATCGCTACGTAGTTAGTACATAATCATCAGCACGCGACAGCACGCCGTGGCGAGTTTGTACTCACAAATGCAGAGCACGTCACACGGTTAAACATTCACAGCTACTGCTGGTCAGTTGTCACCATGCAGCAGCGTCATAGGTGTGCAGAGTCATGCGGCGTCCAGCTTGACACTCTCAGTCATGACGTCATGACACCTGCTGTCCACGTGACCGATTCTCAGACGGCTGGCCGACCACTTTTTGTACACATTTCTGTTCAACAAACTACGATCCATATGTTGGCAAGCATAAAATACACTTTGACTATTATCTTATCTGAAGACAAATTTATTTGCATAAACGTTCGAACACATGTAACACTTTTCGCACAGAATTTTGCAACAGTTAACAAACGAAAATTCAACAGAACGAATCCCATTAGAATGACACCATTTTCCCAATAAAACGAATTTTTCTTTCGTTTTGACGGGTTTTCGTTCTGGTGGGCCCAAGTCCTGGCTATCTCACGAATCACGATCCCGCGTAGCTCTTTTTCTAAGTCCTTAGCTTTGTGGCAACTGATTTCACAATGCAAACATTATTTTAATTCGTATTCGTAACTTCCTAGAATTACAGCAGCGCCGTGGACAGAGCAATAGACGAATGTATAATCAGACTGTTCTATAATGCGCATGCACATTGTTGTCTGTCGCCGTCCGTCGACTGCGCCGCCATTCGCTGCATGCTCTAATCAAGATCTCGGATGGCAATGCAAGGCAATTCAAGGCGCTTTGTGTTTTGTATGAAATCCAAGTCAGGCTGTGCACAGCGGCCGCAGTAGTTAGCTCTGCGCACGGTGAAGGCATATTCAGAAATGCAAAAAACGGTGTAGTCTAAAATCATATGTACATTTTAATAAGTGTTCAAACATTACCTTGACTTAAAATTAATCTACTTTGAATTGCAAGTTATTGAGAAATTACTATATTCTAAAGAGATGCAGTAGTATGGCTTTCTGAAAAATTGTCCTATTAAAGAACACGAGATAAAATTGTCTAAACACGCAGCAGCACTTTGTTTAGCTTTTAATAACCCTTTATTATAACACTTTATTTGCAACAAGTGCAGAACACAAATGACAAAGAAAAAAAGACAGACAGGGACAGAATGAAAAATTAAACTGTTAAAATGATCACAAACATCCAAGTACAACTAAAGCAAAGTGACTATAAACGGTGGATGCAAAAGAAGATTGTATTGGACTCTGCGCATTTTATAGACATAATGGACATAATGTATTTGTAACTTCTTGTGCATTACTGATTCATGTAAGGCTTGTGCATTGACACTTGCAAAAAGTTAGTGAGTGAGTGAGTAGGGTTTTAAAAAAGGCAACTTTCTTACTTACTTTAATGACAAATGCAGACTGCAATAAACTCTTGCGTCCTCGTCGCAGAATCGGCGCGTTTATCGTCGACACTACAAATTTACTCGCAAATTTATTATTTTTGTCGTTTTATAATAAATTGTTTTTTTGCTATTTTTAGTTTCAAAGGAGAGACAGGGCGCAAGGGCCGCTTAGATACGCCACTGTGCTCAGTGGTAGACGCCGCCGCATCGCAGTGTAGGCGCCAGACAAGAAGATGCTATCGGCAGCCGCTGACGTAGCAGGGTGGTCGCCTGAAGCCTGTCTTTGGCGAGCAACGGCGACCTGCAATCACTAGACGTCATCGAGCGTCTCAAGATGAAAGCTACTCAATGACGTCATACTTCTTTCTCCTCTCTCTTTTTCTCTTTCTTCTGCCGCTGGACCACTGCGTTATATAGATTCATTTTTATTCGCAAAGATGTAGTGAACAAAACGAAGAAAATTTTCAAAAGTGAGATGTATACACAAATTAGGCTAACTTATCATCGTTTTTAATTTTGATTAGTAGTTATTTAAATATTTAGCAAAACTTTCAACGTGAGGTTGTCACGATCCCGCGCAGCACTTTTTCCCACATGCTAGAGTCCGCTACGTCCACAGATGCTCAGGAAACAAAAGAAACAGCGAGAACCTTTGCATTGTATTATTATGTGCATGATTTTCATCAGCAGAAGTTCAAAAGTTTATCTGCATTGCGTGTCGGACCAGGAAGCGCGTTACAACAGTTTACCCTGCTGCCGGCCTGGAAATTTGAGATCGTTAAAACGATCCAAAAATGCAAAGTAAGTTTGCGTTAGAGCATTAGGCTAATACAGCGCACATATAAAGTGCTCGGACGAGTGTCAAATCAAGCTGCGTTGTAAAGTTAGTCAGCTAAAGCACGCGTGCAGGTCTTGTGCCGTCGAGTGATCGTTACAGCCGCGAGCTGTGAAGATTCGCTGTAAAAGTGCTAGCAAAGCGTGCGTCTTTGTCATGCAACTGATTTAATTGCATTACATGCTATTGTTATGTTGTCGTCGTGCGTTCAGTTCAGAAAGCTTGCTAACCTACATATATAGTCGCCCGTGCGTGACTTGATTTGACAGCACGGACGGACGGAGCACTTGTTCAGCCACCGTGCTCGGAGCATTCGCTGATTTTCTCGGTGGCTTGATTGGACTCGGGGCGGCGGTCGGCAAAGTTTTCGGGCGGCGCAGCCTTCATGCTGTGTGGCACGCCCGTCGAGTTACAACTGTGACCACTGACCAGCAGCTATTGACCAATACCTGGCCTAGACTGCAGCAGCAGCCAGTGCAGTAATTGAGCTGCTACTGTTTGATGTGGCGCCACCCACGACGCACGGTGAGCGACCACCCGCAGTCAACCAGTGCCCGGATACATCGCTCGTATATTGCGATGCTGTTTGCCGGCTGTTCACATATCACATCACGTCGTCACGTTGCTATCTATTCGTGCTGCTTCTGCTGCTGCTGTCATACGACTTTCAGTGAAGATGATGCTACACGATTCGCACGTCGACTGCATTGACAGTAAGAAACGCTTTATACTTCATTTATAGGTTACTGTCGCTAAACTGATTTTACTTCGGTTCTACTTAGTCTTGCAGGTAGTCTGAAGTTAGTTGTAGTGGAACATGGACTAAACAGTCGAATTAGCATGTATTATGCGAATTCACGGACATTAACGGCGCTTAAAATCTAACATTGCCAATGCCTCTAAATTTTCCCAAAATTAGGGGGTTTGAGCCCCAGATTTTTCATTTGGGCGAAATTTGTCCTAAAGGAAAATATTTTCTGACAACTTTCCAACAGCCAAAGATTTAGGGTGGGCCCCTCCCTTGCGACGACGTCACTGTATAATGTGCTGTGTCTGTGCGCGTCGGATGGAAAGATGGCTTAAGCCTATGCTTATGTATGTGTGCGTGTGATTAACTTTTGACTTTTGTTTACTGGTTTAGTTGATTTTTGTCATTTTGACTGATTTCCAGGTAATGACAGCTGCGCTTCCGACGACAGCTACGTTATGTTCAGTCCAGCTCCAGACCACGGGACATTTTCTCCATGTCGTGGAAAAGTGCTTCCGACCTATAGAGGTTTGGGTCGACTTTTCCTTGCAACGAGTGACCATTTTAAATCACTTATCTTCTTGAATTAGCAAATTTTTATTTTCTATTGTTTTTCTAAAAAAAGTTTTATAAGTTCGGTTATTGTTAAATTATTGTATTTTTATGTATTTTTTTTATATCATTTGTGAGTTATTGTAACTGATTTTATTGTGTGCACATCGGTGTTTGTGATATTTAATCGTGTACTTTATGCACGCTTTTGCAATTTTATTTGTGTTTTTTTGTTTTGTGTGCGTACTGCGTAGACTAGGCCTGCTGTCTGAAATAAAGATTATGCATGGTCAAAAATAATTAACAGGATTTTACTTTTGGCGATCTTGCTTAATCTAGAGTATAAATTGAAAAACATGCATTAGTTTAGTTAACCAAAAAGAAGCTACTTTAATTAGTTGCAATAGCAGCAGTAGCAGTACATGTAGTTGGAGTGAGTAAGTAGGAGTTTAACGTCCCGCTCAACACATGCATAAAAAAGTCATTTCGGGGACGCATAATAATGGAACTAAAAATTTAATCTTTACAGAAAAGCCCAATATAAAACACACACACACAAAAACAAAAGATTGACGTAAGCCTAAAGTTGTAAGAACTGTCCATTATGAGCGTGCATATGTAACAGAAATGTCTGTTCTAATTCGCCGTAATCTGTTTTCTCATTTTTCCGTCATTAATTTTAGAATGCGGTTTGTTGGAAGATGGGGAAATGTAGTTAAAATAGTCTGAATAATTGGATACTATTAGTATGATTACTATTTAAATAGTACAGTGAGTACAAAATACAAAATGCAAAATGTGAGTATATACACAATGTAAAAATATACATTATGCAATACAGAAGATACGTCTGTTTGACCGTGCTGAATGCTGCGGTCGGTTGTAGGTCAGATATTGCTGTCGACTTACGTCAACAACGGACTGCTCACAGTGCACGGTCAGTACCTGACTATTAGGCCGGTATTCCGTATTCACAGCTTGATTACAACATTTCGCTAAGTTCGCGTTTTAGACAGAAAAAAATTTATGTTAGTTTTGATTGGAAAGAAGCAAACCAGCTTTGCCGGATCTTTAACCGCGCCGCACTGCTCATTCGTATAGAGACAGGAAAGTGCGTGATTTGTTTCGCTATAGCTGACATGAATGCGTTGTGACACAATTAATAATTATTTGCTTTATTTAACGTTTTATTTAATCAATTATTGTGTTAGATGTATTGGATAGGCCTATAATGCTTCTTTAAGTCAACTTTTATAATTACCCTATACATGTATAACTGTTGCGTCTCTGTGATTGATAGCGTTTGTGTATAGGTTTCAGCACCGTCTGCGCTGTATTATGTGAAGTGAAGCACAATACACTGCAGACCGTGTTGAAACATACGCATTTCATGGCCTTCATCGACGGCGGGTTCTGTCCGGATGCACTGTGATATACAAACGTGAGATGCTATCAGTTGTCATGCTTAAGTTTAGCGAGATTATGTCCACTTATAACACTCCAGACATTATAGTGGGAGATAGGAGGAATAAATAGGCTATGAAGTAATATGTGTACGTCTGTATTTTTTGTGCAGTTGTGGAGGCTAAAGACATCTACTGCAGTTCACGTTATCGACCTTCAACGTTCAGCACACGAGTCAAGGTTCGTGCTAGCACCGTAAGTCACTAACTCAGTATAGCTTCTGTCTGAATGTCTGTAGCGGGTGTTCGCAACTGGGCAGTTGTCTGTTAATGAGATGTGTGGGTAGTGGCCGAGCAGCTTGGAAAAGGGGCTAGTTTTCAGAAGGCGAAATCGCAAACCTTGCGGTTCGGCCCGCCTATTGTGGCATATTTCTCTGTAGCGTGTGTGGTCTGTCAGTCTTTCTGTCTGACACATTCGTTCAGTACATACAGTTCTTCGGATTCAGATGCCATTTGCTAGGTACACTTGTGGGTTTCAGTTAAACGTAGGCCTACAGTTGCTTATTTAGGATTCACCAGGTGGCAGCACCGATCAGCGATTTCGCGTTTTATCGAATTACTTCGGTTCTTGTCAAATATGGAAACGCTATGCAGCATCGATTTTCTGTTGCTGCTGATAGCTTTACTAGATAAGGTTGTCTAGTTATAGTCCGCTGAAAACTGTGCGATATCGGAAAACATTTGACTTTGACCGCGAATATCTCTGAAACGCATAGAGATATCGACAAGCAGCAAACGATGTTATCAACGGCGATTCATCCCCAAAACAAAACAAAACAAATTGAACAAAAGAAATTTCGTGAACTTTGGTCCATTAACAAAAAAGTTATAAGCGCGCATGTTGACCTACCCTAAGTCGATAAGTTCGACTGTTTTGGGCTTTTATAGTTTACGTGCGGCCTTTACTTGAATACTGTTCACCTGTTTGGAACCCTCATTATCATTGTGATATTGATAAAATTGAGTCGGTACAGCGTCGATTTACGAAGCATATTGGTACGCTTAATTCTTTGACATATGCTCAACGTTTTGATATATTGTGTGCGGAGTCGCTTGAACTACGACGTTTAAAGTTTGACTTGATAATGATTTATTGTATTGTTCATGGTCTTAATGCTCTTGAGTTTTCTGATTTTTTTTTACTTTTGGCTCTTCCATTGCCCGTGGTCATCCACTCAAGCTGATGAAACAGACTAGCCGTTTTAACAGCCGTGCGTTTAGCTTTGCTAATCGAAGTATTGATGTTTGGAACAGTTTAGATAGTGCACGATGATATTGTTTTGGCACCATCACTGTATGTCTTTAACAATAGATTAACGATTAACGAACTTGATTTTATAAATTGTGTGTGTAGCATGTAACTTGTTAGGGATGGTGTGAGTAAGATGTCAGATTTCTTCTGACCTTTCATTCCTTTAACAGTATTTGCTGCTGTTAATAAAACTATTTTGATTTGATTTGATTTGTTCTGCGTACGCTAATGCATTTGAGTCCGGACCACGTGACTTTGCCACCGGGGTAATTTAACCCCCTAAATTTCCCCCCAATTGGTCTTAGGGCGCCGGGCGGACTCACGTTGGGTTTTGCCCCAAATTTTTAATTTGTTGTATGCTTTTGTAATTACTTTGTTTATTATTTTGCCCTAGGCAGTTGTGTAATCGCATGTATGTGATTGTCTAATGGCAGTTGGCTCTGGTTCCGGATGCTATGGGCTACAGCAGTTGCTGCACTCAACAAGTCTTTGACGACGTCAATCCCTTATTTGACGAGAAGTTCTCTTTGTGGGTACCGCATTTTAATGTCGATTAATTTTAATCTTTTGTTTGTGTGACTTATGATTTTGTCCACAGTTCAGGACAGCTTACAGGCATTGCATGCTGTTTTGATCACTATCATGTGTACTCTGTAGTGTTGCAATAATGTTGATGTTGTAACTTTGAACAGTATAATGCAAATGACAAATCATTGTGTTGTAGCCCACAGCTATACATGTATATAGTTAAGATTTAGTTAAGTTATGATTAATTTAGAGTTCGCACTTATGTAGTACGGTATCTGATTTTTTTACATTTTGTTTTCTGTGTTTTGTTCAGTTTTTTTGCGTTGCTGCTAATGATGAATAGATTTTTCATTAAGTTTTTTGAAATTACACTGGTCGTGGTCATGGACATTGTGCTAATTTTTATCCATTTATTCCGTACAGTGCATTGTGTTATAGCACATTCAAATTTTTAGTTTAATAGCTTAATTGTCATGTTTCTTATTTAGTGAACTGTTGGCATCTGACGTCAACAAAAAGCTACAGCTGACTTTGCGGATGCAGACTTCTGACGAGTAAGTCAACGTTGTGTTTATGTTTTTTGCTAATTATACGGGCAGTTAGACTGTAATAGTGCAAATCATCAAGCAAATAAAGCAGAGCAGCGGAAATAAACGATTAACCAATTTTAGTCATTAGATTTTTAATTCAAGATGCTTTATAAAGCAATGCAATGACGAACATTTAATAAGCAATAGGCATCTCCTTGAAATGTACGTGATCGGAAAAATCATATTTATCTATATAAAATTTATCTATGTTGTCCCAGTGTTTTTGTGACAGCTCTTCGCTGAATAACTTACTAAGTTGATACAAATACGCTGTTAGTTAAAATTGAAACTAGCAATTAATTAATAGTATTTTTGAAAAAAGTTAACTGTTTAAATTTCTGTTATCGTTACCAACTGTTGAATAGTTTTGGTTTTTCAAGATATGGGGTACAGTAAACGTTAATTTGAAATGTTAAAGGTAGGATGTGACTCTCAGAGCTACAAAACATCCCTTGCAGTTTGTATTATGTTTCTTCCATTACTTTTCTATTATATATTTTGTTATGTATCTACCAGTAATGGTGGGTAAAGATTTTCAATAGGCCTAGGAGATCACACGCCTGCCACCGGACACAGATGCACGTGCCCCGCCTTAGCCCCAGCCAGACAAGCGGGTATACTTGTTTTACCTACGGCATGGGGATGGAATACAGTGCTGTTGTCTTGACGTTACACGTTAACAGTCGTTGTCATATTTGCTGCCATGAGCTTGTAAGGTTAAATTTATGAGCAAACGAAAACAAAATTGATAGTAACGTATTGATGTGTGTGTTAGCTGTTGTAGTCACCACGGAGAAGTAACGTTCGCGGTTCGAGAATTGCAACAGAATAAAACGGTAAATAGCTGTTATTATGTTGTACATTCGCGTTTAGAGTAAAATAACTAAAATTGTATGTCTATTTTATTACTGTTCTTGCCTATATACCGCGTGTGAGACTGTGTTAGCTGCGACCTGATACATATGAATGAATCCCGCTTTAACCCCAGCCAGACAGGCTGATACTCGTTTTGCCGACCCCTGAGAGATGGAAGGCTGAGTTGACCTCGATGTTGGTTATTTTACCAAGATCGTTTATCTGTCTGCCGACAGTTATACCCCGTTTACACGATCGAGCAGACATTAAGCAGGCCTGATGGAACCCCGCCCCTGGCTCAAATGTAGGTCTAGGCTTAGTCCACAGCTGATCACGTGTTATATAGGCCTTTCAATTACAACCCGCCCGACCTCTTAATTAGCATGCTAATTACCATACCTCGTCCAGCTAGCTGGATGAATGCTAGCAAACATCGAGCAGACGTCGAGCAATTAGCACGTGCATTTTGAATATGTTTGCTCGATCGTGTAAACGGGGTATTACCCGTCCGATAAGTAACAAGATTCTCGGCATTACCATCACAAACCACCTTTCAGTTGGAGATCATGTTCGTGACGTCATCAGCAAATGCGCACAGTCTTTGTATGCTCTTAAATTACTGCGCAATCACGGCATGTGTGACTATT
>Ga0209367_1005546_pt1 | contig 17489 bp, 15 predicted proteins | sample WorMetLIZISLAND2_FD_187412 | JGI IMG/M metagenome (GOLD analysis project Ga0209367, IMG submission 187412) | Marine gutless worms symbiont microbial communities from Max Planck institute for Marine Microbiology, Germany - Olavius geniculatus... ... | reverse complement strand
ATTTCTAAAATCTGGAGGCGAGGAGCTGACTAAGCGCTGACCAAAACGTGAGAGCAGATTGCTGCACGTTACCAGTGCTTTTGTGCTGGTTTCGGCTTCGGAGCCGACTACGGCTTCACAGCCGTCTATTTACGGCTTTTCAGCCGTCTGTTTACGGCTTCATAGCCGTCTACGGCTTTATAGCCGCTACCTGTAACCTTGTGGTTACATTCGAGGATGCGCATTGGACCGAGCTGATACGGTCTCAGCGCTGGGCAGGTGTAAGAGCCTGCCCACCCCGGAGGTAAGGTAAGGTAAAGAAGATGGGCTATGCTGTTTCTCTAGTTTTTCAACACCTGGTGAAGATATGGGCACAAGTTTGGTGGTGGGTTTTTTGACTTAGAGAGGTAGCGGAGATCTGTTTCGTGGGAGCTTCCACCCCCTTTGCAGCACTTTCAATTGGCAAAACTTAAACCCAAACCAATTAAGTTAGCATCAGCCTGGCCTCATCACTGGCTCTACCACTAACACGACTCTCTACGATCGGCAACCAAGAGTTCCCCGTCGCCATAGCAAGAACCTGGAACAGTCTGCCATTGGAATTGACGTCTTCGCAGTGTCCGCAAATATTTAAGACTAAAATAAAAATACATCTTTTTTTTACCTCACTTCCACAGCTGACTGTAAACTGACTGCGATGACACTTTTCACCTTAACTTTTGCAGTACTGTATTGCAATTGGGCCAAAAGTCGAGGTTATGAAAGAAAATTATTGTTTGTCACATGCATACAAACTTCACATTTTAGCACATGATCATCCAACAACGAGCCGGGAGGCAAAATCGCTTTCGACACGGCAAGCTGTAAACCTGTGAGTTGCAGAGAGGATGACTCACAGACAGATATGCGTACAGACAGAAATGGCGAATCTCAGGGTTTACCAAGCTTGCTCATCAACAACCAACATATAGGCTAGTATCTAAAGTTGAGCATACCAGTTGAAGACAAAAAGGTCAAAAGTGAACCAATAGGCCATAATACAACAAAAGCATAAGACTGGATGGTAAAATAACCTCGGCACCATCAGAGCAGTTGAAGAGGCGATCGTGCAGTAGATAGGCAGCACCGTGAGATATGATGGAATCGCGTTCCATCTCACCTAGACGTATGCCGCCACCCTTCTTACGCCCGTGTACCGGCTGCTTTGTTATCTGGTCGTACGCTCCTGTCGTACGCACCTTTTTCACACACACACACACCATCATCATAATCATCAACACTGCTATTACAAAAATGCGGGCTGAAGATTTCCCATTTTGGGAGCATTCAGAAGCAAAATGAAAAGTCTGTGCACCCATAATTTTCTCTGTTAAAAACTGCAGGACACTTTTGCGAGACCCATACGTAGCACTGCAACTACACGATATCTTCAGGTTACGATTGATAATGATGGGTTTCCATTTTATCAGGACACAGTGTAATAGCAGCACTACAGTAATTAGGTTTCATATTATCAGTGAAATTGTGGGTTTAAAAAAGTACGGCCGGCCACGAAGTAGCCATTTTCCAACTGAGCACTACAAATTTGCGAACAGCGGAGATTACAGGTGCTCAGGATTTCAATTTTGCATAGAACAACAGATTTTCAGCCCACAGTTTTGTACTTTTGAAAGAAAGTTTCCACAACAAGAACAAAATTTCCGATAGGCTAAAATTTAAGAGAAGTGGAAAGAAAATTACCCCTCTGCTCTACCCCCTGCAAGAATGCATCCGGTAGTGAAAATAGTATGAGAATAAGTATCACTAACAACAGTAATAGCCGCAGCAGTAGCAGTTAATTTTCCATAAGGCTAATAAAAAAGTAAAGGCTAAAGCAATCCCATGGTCAACAGAGCTCTTTCACAGTCCATAGAAATGATGCTCATCGCCTTCTCAAAAGCCCTGATTCAGCAATGAGTCAAAGCTCAGTCACATGTACTCCAGTAGGTCAGACCTCTCCCATGTACCGCCGTTACCTTTCTTCCCAACCATGAGACCGGTAGCAAATTGTACTGCTTGGTAACAGAGGCAAGTGTGTGTGAACAACTTGCCCAGGGTGGTTATATGGCAGTGGAGCAGGCAAGAGTCGAACCAGGGACCTCACAGTCAATTAGTCCAACACGCTACTGCTACACCACCAGGCCACTGAGATTAAGCTGAAATATTAGTTCATAACAGACCTGATATTTATCATAGACCATGTGCCGCAGTCTCTGATAGTAAACAACACCGATAAATATGTCGACCTCCATCTCTCTGCCATCAATTCCACTGTACATGCGTTCCGTGCCGTAGAAGTTGTACCCCACTGTTATTATTGTGCAACACAATACAATATACAACTTCTGACTTTCACAAGGTAGTGTAGAAACAATATTAGGATGAGGTGGGATAAACTATAGTCATTTTCATCGAGTTTCTTCGTGATGTTGCATGCCAAAAATGATCAGAATTGGCCAATGTTTTACAAAGTTATTTAAAAAAGAGAAGTGGCACATTTTTTGGGACACGGTGTACAATAGCTTTGTGCAATAGCTCCCAACATAGGCACGGCACAAAAAATTACAGACAGACGACAGACAGACGAATGACACAGCGTAAGAGTAGCCTGACCGTACTAAATACGGTCGACTAAAAATAACATTTCAGATGCCAGCATAAACACACATACGAATGACATAAACATACAACATAAACAACAGCAGAGGCATAATATCCATCCATCTAAAACATTATCAACTCAAAATCCTCCATCCCTTGAGGTTAAGGTAGGACACATTCACCTGTGTGTGATCCCATATGGCAGGTGATGCTTTGTAGCTCTGAGATCAGTTTCCACGAAAAGCTATGGACATACTAAAGTTAAATTTTTAAACCTTAAAGATGCGTACAAAGCATCATGACTAAACCGAACTGACATGGTTTATTTTTTGACAAACTGACAAACGGGCAAGCAGTAATAATTACAGTAGGCACCGTCTAACGGTGTGGGCGGCCTAAGTGACTACGCTTACGTATGCATCAACCGATAACCAATGGGCTTGCCCTGCCTGCCCATTGGTCAGTTCGTCGAAACTAAGCCGTGTCCGTTCAGTTCAGTTCAGTCACATCGTTCTTTATGCACCTTTAATTATTTTGGCCGTACAAACCTTTCCTAAGGCAGTGTCCAAAATAAGTAATGGGATCATCCTCCTCAGTGTACGTGAATGGCGTAGCATCATAACAACATGCCTTGACAGCTGCCGCCTTCCCAGCCATTAGCTCTATCAGCATGCCTACCACATTCGAACAAAGACACTACAGCATATAATGCAAATTATACCCACTGTACAGCGTTGTCCATAAAAACGTGGCATTTTACTTTCGCCCATATCTTCGCCAGTTATTGACCGATTTTAAAAATTCATTCAACGGCACACTCTGCGGACAATTTGCAATAATTTGGTTATTATATATTCCACCATATTATCATAATTGTGTCTCTACACTACCGTGTAAAATATAAATGTGAGAAAAAACTAACAATAATAACAAACTAAATGGGAAAAACATAGCAGACCAACATTGTGGTGAATGATCCATATGACACTAAACTGTGTTGGACCCACACAGTTTAGAGTCATACAGACCATTAGCTGCAATGTTGGTCTGAAGTGTTTTTGTTTATTTACCAAAATGTTTGTTTGCAATTATCGTTATACATTCGTATTTTATTCACATTTCACAAGGTAGTGTAAAGATACGTTTATGATGTGGTGTGGTATATAATAATCAGATAATTGCAAACTGTCCGCAGAGAGTGTCAGTGAAAATCGGTCAATAATTGGTGAAGATATGGACAAAAATAAAGTGCCACATTTTTTATGGACCACCCAGTATAAGTAACTGGCTTAGCTGTCTTCGTGGAAATTGATTGAATGGTGGATCAGGGAAGTGAAACATATCAGGAAAGAACAAGACAAGTCAGTGAATTGAGACAAGAGGTCCTATAAACTTCCACACATCTGATATTGTTTACTGTCCACCCTAGCGACACCTGGTGAACAGTCATTCCGAAGAAGGCAGCAGCAGCTGCCGAAATGTCAGCAATCGGTATCAAAATATAGGTTGTATTTTGATGAATATGCATAACTTATTAAGTTACCATTTCAACCCATGAGTCCACTCAAAGACAAAACAATGTTGCATTTACCCAGTATACAATACATAGCGCTCACTAATGCCGACTATAGAAATGAACTGCCTTAGATGGATTCAGAAATGAAAACCAATGGCAGTATAGTCAAAAAAGAAAAGTAAGACCAATTTTCTCATGCCTATGACTAGACACCGTCCGTTAGTGCACAATAATGTTGATACTCAGAACAGAGAGCTAGAATAAAGTGAACCATAGAATGACAAACTGTGCTGACCGATGGTCATACGTGACGGAAAGCCATGCGGGTTAAAAATGATATCAGGAGTCATCCCAGTCTCAGTGAATGGCAAATCTTCAACTGGCACTTTACGACTACAATGACACAGTTAAATCACGTGATTAATATCAACAGTCAATAAATGAAATTCCAACAATAATGTAAGTCAAAAATGTTTCTATCCGTTTAGCAATGTAACAACTATATGCTCAATTTACTCTAAGAACACCATAAGACATGCATACACAATACACATACTCTATTTTTTCTCAAGACATCTATTCTTAAGTTGATGACACATTAGAAAGTTTTTGGCGACGGAAACAGGCACCAGTCGTCTGGTGCCAGAAACCATGACACACTTTGCCAGCAAAAGATATATGGTCAAAAACAAAACAAAAATGAATTCCGATTGTAAGAATTTTGAGAATGATGACGTTATAGCCGCTGTTTTAGCATTCATGTTGTTGAAAAAATCCAAACGAAAAGCAACTTAAACGAAGTTGATGGGACGAAATTGAACATGTTGAATCTGGCACAGGTTTCTGGCACCAGAAAAGTACGACAGACTAAGACCAGTTTCTGGTGCCAGTTAACTGGTACTAGGAACAGGCGCCAGAAACTGGCCAGTGTGTCATCACTATTAGGCACTATTAGGCTTTACTTACAAACGGCCTGGCAGAAAAGCTTATTTTAAAAGGTCAGATACACTTTCCTATACACACCCAACATTAACAAAGTACTGATGAACAAGGAACACATTAAGACTTGCACAGCGATAGTTCGGTCCACTCCGTGACATTATTAGTACACTTATAAGATAATACAAAAATTCTAAATGCTAAATTTGGAGCAACTGCAACTGACTTCTGTAGATTAAGCTATTATAAAAAAACTGCACTCAATCAAAATAAAAAAACTCACTGTTAAATCGAAACATGGCAGAGTTGCAGTCTAATCAAAAATTTGCAAAGATACCAAACATAGAAACTTACCTGCAAACTCCTTTCTGTCCGTGACGACTGGAAAACTTGTCACCGATTGTCGGATTTCGCTGCCAACACATAAGGATTAAAATTTAAACCACATAAATTATATTTTTATCAACAGCACTGAGCAGTGAGCAGTAATCCGTCATAAATAATTATCCAGTACCAGAACCAAGGTGACATCTGCATAACACTACTACAAAAATGCAATGCAAAATCCTTCCCAAACAACAGTGGCAGTGCTAATCTCCATTTCCTTAGCCATCAGCCAAACACCAGTTCACACTGCAAGATCACTAGTGCATCACATGTTGCATCTGTTTACGTCCCATCGTTTGCTGGTATTCATCACTGTATATAAATATCATTATAATAGTCACTGCATGCTTCTTTGTTAACAATCAATACATCAATACCGGTAGTGAACACCTAACAAATTTTGAATAAAAAAATAACAAAAAAACACTATCAGCAGATACAACTAGGACGAACACTTGCATGGCACAGTCAATAATTTAGAAACTTTTGAGTAAAACAGTAAGTTAAATAAATTATGGCACAAAGAGACCTTGACACGGAGCATAATAAACGCTCTTTGCAGTCGGTCGGAGCGTGCAGCGACGTCACTCACTCGGTATTTCTTCTCACCGCAGTCATCAAACAACATCTTGACTTGGTCGACATACGCTGGCTCTGTACTCGAGTAGCGTTCCACCTCAAACGAGTGAGACTCAGCATTGTAATAACTAACAATACATACGTCACAGTCATAGATGTTAAGAATATTAATTTGCAAACAAAAAACATTAAAAATTTCACTTTTATAAAAAACATGTAAAAACATACATAAAAAACACTGAACCACATTTAGCACAATAACACGTCAAAAACAAAAAGCTACCATTTGTGAAGACTGAAGACTGGAATGTACTGAATGTTATAATGTAACCGTGATTATGGTTTAGATCGAAAACAGGACTAAACTCAATTTGCCAATCAGAAATGCATCATATTTGTAATTTTGTAGGTTTATTTTTAATAAGAACAAAAACGCTTTATTAAAAATAGAACAAAAACATTTGAAAAACGTTAAAAAATTAAAAACATAAAAAATATTTTAAAACATTTAAAAAATAAAAAAAAACATAAAAACGTGTTTTTTAAACTTTTATAAAAACATAAAAAATGATTTTAACCTCTATAGTCACAATAGTAGTAGTGCCGGTGGCAGTAGTGGTGGTAGTTATAATAACAAGCCGGTAGGCAACGTAGCTGGTTAAGTTATGTAAATTCACTGATAATACAACCTTTTTATTCTATTATTGCTGACATTTCAGCAATCACTGCTGCCTTCTTCAGTCGTTCCGAAAAAGCAGCCGTGGTTACCGAAACGTCAGCAATAATAGAATAAAAAAGCTGCATTATCAATGAATTTACATAACTTATTAAGTTCATCTTTCAACCTATGCGTCTATTCCAAAAAGAACATAGCTGGCTATGCTGCACACATGGACGGCACAAGCCATGCTGCAGACGGACAGACAGCCAATGAAGAGACACAGACGACCACAGACACACTGTCTAAGAACAAGGGTTGCTTATAGTTTGCAGCACCACAGGCCAATAACAATTTTATAGCATCCTAACATCCTTAGGAGATGTGCATCAAGCCGAAGTGATACGGCTTCAGCGCTGGGCAGGTGTAGCAGCCTGCCCACCTCGGAGGTAAAGTAAGGCAAGGAACATCCTTAAAGGTCCATGGCCATGGTCAAAGTCACTCATGCAATTTATGTAGCTTTTAATTAGACATTTCACCCAGCATATATAATATGTTTATTTAAGCTCTATAAATATAGAAAATTAATGCCTGATTGTGACGAAAATATGGCCGTACGTTACGTTATGCCAAAAAATTCAAAAGACGAGCACAACGAATGACGTCATCGACACAGCCCATCAAAATCATGAATATTTATGCTGTAGCCAGTGTCGTCATTAGATAGGCTAGGCTATTAATTATTCATGATGTTGATGGGCCACGCCGATAACGTCACCGGTTGTGCAGCCTAGCCAATACGGCATCGCATTTTGTAGATCATGTCTGTAAATCGTTGACTTTAAATGTAAGTTTCTCCATGTTGACAAATTGCTGGGCGCTGACATTACTGGTAAAGTTATCAAACAATCATGCAATTTTAGGAAAACGGATAAAATATCTATGTTAATTTTGGTGTCTAAGGACCTTTAAGATGCCTTGGTGGAATAACAGTAGAAATGCTTGATTTACAGTCACAAGGTTGTGGGTTTGACTCCGAGTCCAGTCACGAGTGGTTTCCACTACGATGACTGACTGTCTGTAAACAGGTAAACCATCTCGGTACGTAACCAAACATCAAGCTCGATTCAACCTTCCATAACTCTGCTATGGATTTCCCATAAACAGCTATAAACACCTCAATAAAAAGCAGAGACGCTGCCAGCTACAAAAAGTTGCAGTAGTAAACAGCAAAGTTTGGAGTAGTGCTGCTACGGCTATCAAAATTGAAACCACAACTTTTCAGCTATACTCATTTGCCAAAAACAGTATGATAAATAAAACAGTACAAACGGACAATTGAGCCAGACAGTAAACCAACAAAAGTTCCACCAACAGCTGCCCATTTAAAAAAACAGAAACAAATGGACCCAAAAACAAAATCTGCTCATCAAAGTAAATTAGCCATGACATTTGACAAAAACAATGTAAAATTTATCTGACCTGAAGAGTGCATCTCCGTTCTCCAGGTAAGCACCAACAAATGGAAGTCCATCGAGGTCAAGCTGATGCAGTTTGCTGGCGTAATTTCCGCGACTGTTTTCTATGTTGGGATTTCTTCCTGTCACAACAGACATACGCACACAAACAAAATCATAATTCTGAACAGTTAATCTACAGCATCAGCTGATTTCTACGCAAAAGTCACATGATTTAATAATAAAGAATCAAAAATACACCGAAGAATCAAAAATACACCGAAAAATCAGAATGGCACCCAAAATCTAACAACTTCCTCCCTGAGTAATGTTGAAACTCTCCCAAAAAAATTTCATCTAAGTCACTACATAACTGATAATTGTACTAAGACAACACAGTAAATTCCAAATGCAATGACATGACCCAATACAGTTTAATTCTCATATCACTCGTAGCTAAATGTCACGTTTTGATGTCATAAAATGTCACAACAACTTTTTTATGAACAATATCATTACAATCAAATGAGACAGAAGCCACAGACTGGTCCAGAAGCAGAGCAATAGTTGGAGATCTGGAAAAAGTTTTCACAGCCCAACAAATAGTAGCAAGGCTGACAAAACAATGACTGAAACACTTTTTCAAACTTCATTAAAAATTCCAAAACAACAAATCATTAATAAATCACATTGTATCAACAGTTAGAAATGCATAGTAAAAAAGCATGCAAAGTCCTTCCCAAGCCATAAAGCGCATAGAGTGGTGATGATCTCTAGGGCCCACAGTTTTCCACAGCCAGGGAATTTCGAGCCGAGCCGCAGAATTTTCCCTTTTCCGCAGAAATGTGATATTGCCGCAAAATTTCTACAAAATTCTGTAGAAGTTCAGAAATGACTGATGATTAGTACGATCATCCACTTTATAGCGTAATTAGACTAACTATATCACGGAGAAAATCAAACTAAACTGCCTAAAACTGCATCCCTACAAATAACGGCCATCGTAACACAGCACAATCACAAATAAATACAATGCGACTAATTGACAAATTGCACTTTTGAAAAGAAAAAAACCGATAACTTTTTGTATGTTGCATAGCTGAGCATCATGCCAACCTCCAAAAAAGTGAAGTTTTTTCACAGAATAGAGCTTAGCATATGCACAAATGGAAAGCCGTGGCAAGCCGCAGAATTTGGACAATTCTGCGAACTGGCCCGCAGAATTTGGCAAAAGTTGCCACGGAAAACTGTGGGCCCTATTGATCTCTGTTTTGTTAGATATCAGCCAGACAGCAGTTTACACTGCAAGAGTGAGTGAGTGAGTGAATAGGGTTTAACGTCCCACCCGACACAGTATAGGTCATTTCAGGGACGGCCTTTGGAGGCAAAATTGCACATACACATAATAACAAAACAAAAAAGTTTAACCTTTACAGAAAGTTTAACCTTTAAAAAATATGAAACACAAAAAAACTGACAGAAACAAAAAATTGTAAAAACTGCCGATTATAATTGTGCATATGTATCGAAAATGACAGTTCTAATAATCTTCCCTGTTATCCTCCAGACAGTCATCAATCTCATAATGCTGTCTATTGAAGGACAGAAAAAGTACACTGCAAGACCATGGATAGAGTGCATCATGTGGTGTGCCAGTTCATGTCGCAGTTTTCACAGGTACTCACTGTGCCCACCCACACAGGGATGGCCAGGCTGAGTTGACCTGGGACAAAAAAAAACAAGTAGCAAAACTGATGGCAAAGCAAATGATTACTGACTTTAGACAAACATTTGGCGCCAGCATCAAGTAAATCTAAAACAGGGTTGATAAAACAAAATTCCACATATGTGACAATCAAGAGAAAAGCCGAAAACGTAGTCATACCAAACTCGAGTTTGTTGACATCAATTCCTTTCTTTGAACTGATGTCTTGTAGGTCCACAAACTGCTCACAAAAACCAGACAAATTAGTGACAACCTCCAACTCAGTTTTTAACATATCACAAAATAGAAACAACTGTCAAAAAAATCCCAACCTGTTTTTGGATTAAATCCAGTTTTTTATAAAGGCCAACTTGAGTTTTGTGGTTTTAGTTATTAAAATAAGCCCTGCTACATACTGTCCCCATCAAATAGATATCCAAAAATTTGCAAATTCATAAGTTAAACAGTTTTAAAAACATAACTTCAATAAAAATACTACACTATTAGCACAACAAAAAAACAAAACTGGATTAAGTTGAAAGTGAGTTTTCTGGCGGCATTCTAATGGCTGTTTAGGTTGGTTTTTGAGCATGTGTCCTGGTGTCTCAATCCAAATACATGAAGACATTTAGCAACTGTGTGTAAATAATTAGAAACAGAACCTAGTGGATAAAAAAACTGCAGTAGTGCTATTGGTAATAATGGACTTCTGAAAAAACACAACAACATCTCAGTCTGTGCTCAGCATTACCTGATAATCTATTTAACTGTTGTCTCTCCTGCAGCCCACATCCTAGAAATTTTGCGACAATCATGCCCGAAGTTCTTATTGATTATAAAAACTAAAAAACAACAGAGAATGGGAAAAAAATCCAATTTACAAAAAAAACAACCAAATCAAAAACTGCAAATAGATAGCTAGTTTGAAATGACAAAAACTACTCCCATCTCGTACAAGCTCTCGTATAAAATCATTGTTATTGGTACAATAATTACAGGTAAAGCAGTCCTACTAACATGTCCCTTGTAGATAGATCCGTGTGCAAATCCTCGTTCCACTGAGGCTTTGTTCAAAACCATTGCGTCTTCCATGTCATATCCCTGCGCAATGTATAACAGACTGCAAAACTCTTATCAACCTATCAGCCTGCTTACATACACCCGCTAAAGAGCAAATTCCATTACGCCGACTTTCACCAAAACTTCCCTGTGGGGAAAGTCATGGACACAAATCACGAAAGTCATGGACACAAACGGTGACAAATCATGAAATCACGAACGTAAATCATGAAATTCGCGGACAAAAACAATCTCGACATGTCGTGATGTTTGCGACAAAGTCTGTGACAAGTTCGCGACAAACCCATTTGTGTCGCTCTAATGGAATTTGGTCCGTTACAATACACGGGAAAGTCTGCGACAAAGTCTGTGACAGTCCACAAATCACGAAAGTCAGTGACATGATTTGTGTCATTATTTGAGGGAAGGCTATTTGCAGTAGCAGTGCCTACCATTAGAAATAAAATTCCTAAATAAGTAAGTAAGTTATCATTTATTGCACAATGGTCAAATGCCATTGGAGTAACAGAAAATATTACACTGAAAAACTGCAAGTCAATACAACCTACGTAACAATACAAATAAAAAAGAAAAAAAAGAAATGGTGCGATAGAGATAGAGCAGATCTCCAAATAAGCTTAGCAATACAAACAAATGCTTGTAAATGTTAAAGCAACACTCGACAAGGCAAAAATACAACTAGAGGCTATTTGAAAATTTGCAAGTGTGCGTTAACATACCAAACATGAGATGGCACAAAATATTACATCTGCAAAAAAAGGTATTCCTCCAAAAAACTTTTTTGTCAATAACAAATGGGGCAGACAATGACATACTATAAAACTGTCTCAACAAAATAAACTAATAAATCTGCCTAAAACTGTTATTTGAGACAATATCAAGTGCTAAATAAAAAAAATGCAAAGTCTGAACATAGAAATTAACTAAACCTACCGTGTATGAGAGAACGGCAACAATGGCATTGGTGCCTAGGGGGTAACTGTCAATGTCGAGATCATCGTGTAGGTAGGGTCGGACTATTGGCGACTGAGCTGTCTGCAGGCAATAGAGCTTGTTGTCTGAGCGATGTGTCAATGCATGGAGAGGTACTCCCATTGTCTGCTTGCCCATCTGTCAAGAAATATATAAATAAACTATAGAAGGCGCTCATGAGAGTGCCGCCAAGTAAAGAGATGTAAACACAAGGAAAGGGGAAGCAGAAGGAAGAGCCGCTTTGCTGCAGGGGAGGGAGGTTAATGTAACAGACAGTGTTGCTGCTTGCACTGTCGGAGCAACGATGTGTACACAGACACACAGTGAAGGACAGAACGACCAATCTTATAATCTGCTCCAATGTTCACTGCGTTCACACTTGGCGGAAATAATAAATAAATTCAATCAGTCAATTAATCACCATATCGTCTGCTTACCAATCTGTGTATACAATACCAGCTACACAATGGTAGAAATACAACAAAAACCACAATACCAAAAAACATAATTATCAACAGATTTTTGTTATAGTTTAGAAACAAAACTGTAAACTATCAAGCTACGCTAACCAGTTCCAAAATATGCAGACTATATTTTGTTTAATTGGCAAGAATGCAGTCCTCGGTTAAGAAAAACAGTCCCAAACCTAAGATCTACATATTCCCCAAACTATAGAAGCCATTCCCTACCATAATGCCAATATTCCCAACCTGGCATGATTTCTAACGGGATCACACAGTTAGTTGCCACCTGACACACGTAATGCACCCGAACTTAATCCCAACCAGACAGGCTGGGACTCGATTTAACTACCAGGGGAGGGATGGAAGACTATGAGTTGACTTTGGTTACAGTCATTTATATAACGACATGGTTAACCTGTCCACAGACAGTCACCCATCCAGGTAGCTTAATAGCGACCCGACCAGAGTTGAACCCATAAAATTTTGATCACAAGTCCAACATCATGGCGTGGTGTAGTGGTAACGCCTTCGATCCGATCGGTGAAGTTACTGTACTTCGGGCCCGGTTAGTAACTGGGATGGGTGACTGGTTGTGGGCAAGTAAACTATCTCTGTATGTAACCAGCCGCCTAGGTTAACTCAGCCTTCCATCCCTCCGGGGTAGGTAAATCGAGTACCGGCCTATCTGGCTGGGGTTAAGGCGGGGAGCGTTCACCTCTGTCGGGTGGCAGGTAACACTGTGTGATCCCATATGACAAGTGACGCTCCATAGCCCTGTGAGGGGTTCGCTCCTTAAGAGCTATACATCTACCTACCTTTATCGTAACCAACCATTATGATGCCAAGAAACTGCAAAAATCCATTCATAACTTTGTCAAACATACAACGTGAAACTTAACGGGGAATCAAAATGTTACTAGTGTGACATGTGCTTAAGGAAACCACACCCACACTGGCGAAACATACCTGGCACTGATACATGTTTCTTGGGCTCTGATTGAAGTCTGAGAACGGCGTCAGACAAGCCATTTCCGACAGCATTGCATGCTGAGTCAGTTCCCTGTGCGTCGCTTGCTTTATCAGCACACAAAATACTTTATAATTATAAACAACAGAGACATCATTTATTAACTAAAACAATTTTGAAAACAAAACAAAATACATGTCATAATTCGTAACACAGCAAAGTCAAAAATTAAGGCGTTAATCAGGTAAGAATGTGTCGTTCACACAATAAACATTGATTTGTAGTAGATCACCATCAAAGTCTACTCACCCGGTCCTTGGGCCATATTCCACCACTCCAATAATTTTATCAAAATCCTTTAACTGACACATTTTTATTAATGTACCACAAAAATGTGATAAGAGTATTATTATGACTGATCCAAATATCTGTTTTGTGAACTGCAGAAAATAGCAGATATTTTTACAGGCCAGCTGTGTCCCAGCCAATAGCATTAAAATGATTACAATTTTTACCATAATTATTTATTGCCAGACAAATGACACCATACGAACACACAACAGCAACAAGTTGAAAGCTCAAATATGCCAATAATCATTTTTTTAAATCGTTATCAACAATACCACATCACAATAAACACTACTACTTGTTATTGTTTCCGCAATAAGGACACGACTACAAACCGACTGCTGTGCATCAGCATCAGTGATGGCGACGTTCAGATAGACCTGTTCAAATGTTCCAATCATTTCCACTGATTTACACGTGTAGTTCCACACCGGACGCATGAGCCTAGCAACCGTGGTGAACAGATATATGCCGGGATATTGACTGGCAGCCGACGTCCTTGGTACCAGACATACCTCTAGCACTGACGGCACCTGGACACATGTATCCCATACAGTAAGTAAGTAAGTTAGTAAATAATTTACACGGTCATCAGCCAAATAAATGCAGTAAACAGATAAGGATTACGATGGAAAGCTCGACAGCAGTGCTTGTTATAAGCAGCAAGTCCGTGCGTATCTGCAACCATTCTTATGCCAGATGAGTTAACAGCGATAAAATAAAGATTTCAAAGGGGCTCCCCTCTTTGATGCCCTCGTTTCCAGGGAATCTCCTTACCCAGTGGCATAAAATTTAATTAGACAAACCTAGAGACTACACTATATATATAGCAAAAACCTGGAGTCTCTATCTATGGTCTGGTATTGGGTTGTGACAAATGCCAACACAGAAGGGGAATGTATAACTAATAACTTTGCCCTATGTGCTGTCATGCATAAGAAATATAAGAATATCCAACTCTTGGAGGTCTCTTGACCTTGACCTTGGATAAAGTCACATGGCATAGCATCTGGTAGCACTCATTGCCCTCTGCCTACTTACTAAATTTTGTTTGAATTGAAGTACGATTTTGTGGATGGACTCAGTTGGCCTAATAATAATAAGAAACAGTCTTTATTCACAAAGTTACTTTTTCGGAACGCAGTGTATAAACTTACTCCTTCACTAGCGGTGACCTTCAGCCTTCTCAAGGTTGTAACAAACGACTCGGCAAGCTCAGCTGGTACCTGACCAATTACACGGCCATCGAGCAGAACAGAGAACCAGCTGCATGACGACATCACCGAGAGCAGACTGTCATCGTCATGAGGAATCATACCCAGGCTGCAGAGAAGACGATCCAGCGGCCCTGTGTTCACCACCTTGTTGACAACCTGACAACATGCTACAGAATGAAGACGCTATTTCTGGTTTCGCAATGTAAGTAAAAGAAATAAAGTTCTTGTTCTGTGCAAAATTGCACAATTTTATGTACGACAAGAAGTTTCCCAACTCTTCGCTAGTATATGATCACAAAACAAAGTTCCCCATATTGCTCGGTCTCGCAGCTATTCTGACTAACAGCGTCTCACTGCACTGACTACTACATGACTTCAGTGTTATTGTTACGTGTCCTACTGTCCTTGCAGTCTTAAGACTTACGAATGAGTGAGTGAGCAGGGTTTAGCATCCTGCTCGACACAGGAGGTCATTTAGAGGTCATTTCGGGGACAACCTTTTCCCCTTCCAGGTAATACATGCATATATAATAATAAAACAGAAATTTCAACATTTACAGAAAAACCTGATATGAAACACAAAACACACAAAAACGACCTAAACCTAAAATTGCAAAAACTCACCATTAAAAGTGTGCATATGTAACAGTAACGGCAGTTCTAATAATCTTCCCTTTTTATCCTTCAGACAGTCAATAATCTCAGAATGCTGTCTATTGGAAGATGCCACATTAAAGTACATTTGTTCATCATCATCATCATCATCATCAGACCATGCGTCATCGAGCATACCAACCATACAGAACTAAAATACGGCAGTATAACTGTACAATAAGTCAGATGCAATGCGTCAAAATGAACAATGTAAAATTAACTTGCAGCACTAGCAACATCGATGATAGATTTTATCATCAGCCCATCTTCAGAGGCTTTTTTATGAGTATGCACTATATAAATTTTGTCGACATTTGATATTCGATCATGAAATCAATGTCATATAAGTTCTCAAGTCGTATATACATCACATAAATTCGCAGTACTTTCATGTGTATTTGTATAACTGCTATCTGACACTGGGCATGGCAAACATGAACACTAAGCCCTAAACGAAACACTAAAACACTAAACAAGAATACTATCCCTGCTATTATGTGCTCATGACAGCAAACAAGAACACTAAGCCCTGTCCCTGCTATTATGTGCTCACGATATTTCTTGTGACAAATGCTGTTGTACAAAAGTGCTCGATACTCTTTTCTACATTAATGGGCTATTACTGGATAGCTGTGAACTAACAGCTAATAGTAATTTATGAGTGAGTGAGTGAGTAGGGTTTAACGTCCCACCCAACACAGTATAGGTCATTTTGGGGACAGTCTTTTCAGGCTGAATGCAGACAAACACAATAACGAAACGGTGAGTTTAAACTTTACAATAAACAGACCCCAAGTTTAACCTTTACAGAAACACAAAACACAAAATTACAAAAATGAGGTTAACCTAAAATCGTAAGAACTCCATTATATGCATGCATATGTAATTAACATAATGGTAATTCTAATAATCTTCCCTGTTATCCTCCAGACAGTCATCAATGTGATAATGCTGTCTATTGGAGGACAGGGGGCTAGAAATTTATGACAAAATACCTCACAATGTGCTGTAGCATGATTCAACAGACCACATGGGCCACCATCAGGTGTGTGGACTGGACACAGGAAACCTAACAGAACACAATCAACAACCTCAAACGATGCTGCAATACAAAAACATTTAGCACAACTCTCGTGACTGTGTTTGTTGCACTGATCATAAACCAAAACCAAGATTATACACTTTAATGAAATAACAAACACGCAAAAAGTTCAAATCAAAATCGCAGTTACACATGCCATGGAAAAGGGTTTAGTCATATATTCCCTCCTCCTTATTTCCAACAACGTGTACTTGCCAAAATTTATGAAACAGCAAAATGGAACTCCTTTACCCAAGACGTATACTATGTAACACAGAAGTTATCATACGAGTGCAAAACCCATGTTTCTGAAAGTAGTTTATTTTATGAATGGCTGTTGTGCCGAAAGATGTATATTGTGTAATGAAGAAAAACGATGATAGTGTGGACATACTGCATGCTCCAGGCAGCAGTTTATGGACGGCCATTGCATTGTGTTAAACATAGACATTACAGCGTAATACAGAGATATGTATGTACAGACGCTAATACCCCATGCTTCAGGCAGCAGTTTACGGACAGCCGTAGTTCTCATTTCAGTGAAGAATGATCCACGATGTATGCAGCGGAAATGTGACAAAAATCGACAAAAATTCAGCTTGTCGGCCACGACTGTCAGACCCGCCGTCTGACAAAATTACACAGCAACAAACAGTAATGATAATACTAGCAATAATAATAGTAATAAATGTACAAAAACATCAGTTTATACACTTGTTAACGGCAACATTTAAGGACTTGCACATCGAAAACAGCAAAAATTACAAAAGGTGATATTGCCCGCATCACACTGACTGTGTGTCAATGTGCTGCTGAATAATATCATCTTTTGTAATTTTTGCTGTT
>Ga0209367_1005544_pt1 | contig 17492 bp, 10 predicted proteins | sample WorMetLIZISLAND2_FD_187412 | JGI IMG/M metagenome (GOLD analysis project Ga0209367, IMG submission 187412) | Marine gutless worms symbiont microbial communities from Max Planck institute for Marine Microbiology, Germany - Olavius geniculatus... ... | reverse complement strand
CTAGGTCGACTCAGCCTTCTACCCTCCGTGGGACGGTAAAATGAGTAGTAACTCATTTACATGGGTTACGGAAGGTGGGGACCTTGGTACAGCTGACTGGGGTTGCCTAGCTGGCCGCTGCGCCAGCTTGTGTCTGCAGGCTGCACATGGTGGCCGTGCGGCAGGCGGCTCTGGTTAGTGACGAAAAGCCCATTAGAGGCGTGCGCATGCTCGCGACGATGCGCTATACATATTGACGACCTTTACTTTTACCTTTACTGTAGCTTGATGTAGTCTCACGTTATTATTGTCTGTCACGTGTTAAATTCATAGCATCGAAAGTGAATTACAGTACGTGTACTCGTATAGTCAGTCGTGACAAGCGATGAATAATTAAAATTCGCGGCTTGTGTAAAGGCTTATCGTATAATTATGTTTTACACATTGAGCTAAATTTACAACTGCTTTCAGCGTTGTTCAGGAAAGTGCGTCGCTAGGCCTAGGCCCAAGCCCTATAATTTAACGAAATTAAACCTGGCTAACTGATGTCACAGTGAACTGGGTCGTGGTCAACAGATCGTCAACCACATACATAATGCCTTGACGGGAAAATACGTCCAGCTGTTAACATTTTGAGTCCTACACGCAGCGGTCAAATAATCAACTTAATAACACTGTAGTTAGGCCTAACGGTCGGCGAACAACATTTACACAGTAACTGAGCAGGGCTAAAGCAGCTCTAGCTGTTTTCGCAGAAAACACGCTCCGTATTATAAAGCCGTGGATACATTAAAACAATAAACAATTTTGCTGAAACTTTCTGTCTTATTTTCACGTAACCACATTCAAAACGTTTGCAAATATTTTATAGGGGCCTACATATTACACATGTAGCCACTTCGTGTGTTCAATCCGTGTGCGATCTTCGTAAAATGTTTTACAACATTCGAAAAATGTTTTATAGCGAAATAATGTGATGTTTCCTATGCGAAAGTGATTTTCAAAACATTATTGAAATGTTTCATTTTAAACGTAGGTCTATAATCACGGCGTTAGATTTCCATGTACAATTACAACAGGCATTACGTACATTTTAGCTATATATTATTACAAATATAGACGTAACCGAACATAGGCCTACAAGCCCATGAGTTTACTATGAATACACTGTCGTCCCCATTATATGCATGAAAAATCGATCGGTCTTCACCCGGTTGGGCATTCTGTCAAAAGTTGGTTTCATATTTGCGCAGTGGTCCTATATTGTCCACAACCCTAATCTGTCGATCTACAGTCACCCACCAGTCGGTTGGCACTAAATAATTTTTACTTTTATGCATTCTTGTTCACAGACGAATACAGCACAAAAAAGTTTCTCAAACTCCATCGACAAAAGGTCGGCGAAGGCAAAACCGCGATGTCGTCAGAAGTTGAGCGCGTGCAGGTCGCGTTCCATGGCTATGGCGTTGCAGTCGGTCAGACTTGCCGAGCGAGTTCTCAGCGAACACGCGACCCCCTCGAATATCGGCTCAAACGACGACGACGACGACTGTGACGTTACAGTCGCGTGAGTTTCAGGCTCGACGCCGGTAAGCGCTTTTGCCGCCTGCAGTCGACGCATGGCGGACGGTTTGCACTTGCGGTTGCGTCGTCGTATGGCTTCGTCCAGAGCTTCGTTGGTGCAAGTCATCGCCGCTGTTCTGGTGCCCGTACTGGACTCGTGAGACCGGAAGCCATTGTTCGGAGTAGTAATCTGACTTGTTGTCGGCGGCGAGATGACGTTTTTGGCTTGCGGTGGCGGCTGTCGTGCCGGTCGTTCGGTGCAGCTCAGGGGTGAAACCCAGCGCACGGGGTCGCTGTATGCGGCACGCCGTCGACCGTCAGCTTGGTGGGACGGCGGGGGCGGGGACATGCGCAGCAGGTAGGCGTCTCTGAGGCGGAACTGAGCAGGCGGACGAGCAGCCGGCGTGTCTTCAGACTGGGTCTTCTGGCGTGATTCAGACCGCTCGCCACACGACCCAGAATTCTCGTTTCTCATCTTGTTCTCAGTCTGTGTCGTACTTCCGGTTTTCCGCATGTCGTCGCCCTTCGTCGTTAGTGCCGCGTTTTCACTGTTATCAGTACTCACCGCAGCACGGCCAGCATCTTCGTCCTCCTCGTCCAAATGTTTTTCTTTGGCGGCACTTGCCTTGCAGAACTCTTTGGCGTGTTCTTCGGGTCCTGATGCGTCTCCTGTGTCAATATTTTCTAGGTGGTCTTCCTCCAGTGGTAAATTGGGTGGTGTGCGTTGACAGGAGGATGGCGCGCTGTCGACGTTGGTGTACGTCGCATTCCACTCGTCACCAGCACGCGGGTAGTACAGATGTCGACTCGGAGTCGAGCGCTCGGCGAGTGTCGGATGAGGAGAGACGATGTATCGGTCTTCAGTCACGTACGGCCGGAAGCCTCGCGCGCGCTGTCGATCGATCTCTGCGTCCTGCAGTTCTTCGTGCTCGTTGGTGGATTCACGAACTTGTCTCAGTTCGACGAACCTCATAATGCGAGCATCGCCGACGCTTGAAGTCCCCTGATGTGTCAGTCGTGGGTCGGCGTGCACGGCACATCGACTTCGCCGGTCAATCGTCTCCTGGTTGTCATAGACCGCGTCACAGTCAGTCCACCTCACTGGTACGCTGTACTGCGGCGGCTCGGCCGTGTCGTTGCCTGCTCCTCGCCGGCAGCGTCTCATGTTGGCGTAGTTCAACGGTATCGGAGTCGGCACCGCGTCGTAGCTGTCGCCGTAACTTGTCGCTGCATCCGCTAAACCACAACAATGACATCGTCAATGCAAACCTTTGCACTTTTGGCGTGCAATATTGGAAAATTTTGTACAAAATCTGTTAAAAGTGCAGTTTTGGGACGAACTATAGGTCATAACCGCAAATAAGGTTTAATCCAACTAAAAGCGTAAGCTTGCACCATAACCTTTTTTAAAAAAATGTGCATCTAGAAAAATGTACATTTGCCCTTTCACATTTCTAAATAATTATATAGGTTTATACTTCCCTGTATGATACTGCAAGCCAACAATTCTGCAATAAACCTAAAACTTATAACTATGTTTTAGTATTACCAAAGATGTAGGCTTGCTGTTTCTAATTAGCACAGGTTTTTTGTCGTACAAATATAAAAGTGCCGACTAAGCGAATCCTACGACGTTACACGCTAGTTGTCAGTGGCTTTAACATTTCTGGCTTGTTACCTTGCTGTAAGTTAAAAGTTCGTCGCTGTCGTCCGGCTGCGTTCACTGACCGACCGCTGAAGCAACTGCAGGTGTCGTGCAGTCGATCAACCTCGTTGTAGTTGTAGTAGACATCATCATCATCATTATTGCGGTATATAGACCTCGATGTCGGCTGGCGGTACAGCGCAATGCCGTCAGCTTGCGTCAGGTCAGAGCAGGCAACACAGGCACACCGCGGTCGACTGTACATCTCAGACGCTACAGGCGCTCTCGGAATCTTGTAGTACTCCTGCATACAGATCGTAAACACACATTTCACAACCCACGCACGCATTTAATGTCTAACGTGCTTAATTCTTACTTCGACTAACAGCTCGTGCACAAATTCTATGAACTATAAACGAAAAACGGCTAATATTGAGTGGTATACTGACGCTATGCGTTTCTCCGCTCTGCAGCCACTGCAGACATCAGTCTCTGACGTCCGGACATGCAGGCACTTGCACTTACATAGCAAAGTAATCTTCATACTTTTTGTCGAGCCGCGTTGGTTTTTAGTCAGCTCATCAGCCGGGGTGTGTATGTCGCTTGTGTGAGAACAGGTCGACGATTTATTTTCGCTTCAGATAGCGAGCTTTTTCGACGAAAAGCTAATACACACACTTTAACGTGCGGCGGCAGTTGACGACGTTGATTTTTATACTCACGAAGCCGTGATGTGGCGGCGAACTCCTACATGGGTTGACGAAATGTGAGGCGGAGGCGGGTAGGGTTGCTGCTCGTAAGTCGTTGTAACAGCCGGGAGTCGGCGGCACGGCGTCCAGTAAACACTTGCCAGTGCCGGCGGTCGGTCGTCGACGTTTAGTCATGCACGCCGAGGACATCACCTCGGCGCCGTGTGGATTTTGTCGTGCCGCCAGCTGTCCTCGCTGTCCTGGTCTGCGGCGGGCTGCAGACGGCGGCAGTACGTAGTAAACGTCGAACGTCTCGACCAAGTCACTCGGCGAGCACGAGGCCCCCGCACTGGCCACTGACGTCATGACCCCTGGCGATGACATCACCTCCTGGCCAGTGAGTGCTTGCTGACCTTGGCTGCAGCGACTGGACGTGACGTCACGGTATGACGTCATCGCCGCCGCGTCATTCGAGTCGCTGTCGTCTTCACTCCAACTTGACGACGTCACCGACGACTTACCTGCAGCGTAATGTTTGATGACATATGTACGACATAAAATCTACGTACCGGTATAACATTGCTAAGTAGTGGTTAAAGCGCCATGGCCACAAGTCTGTCTCTATAGCAGCTACCGGACTGGCCTATTCTACCATGCACGTGGAAGAGTGACAGCGAAGAAGTAAAACTAACTCAGTAGGCCTATATAACCAACTAATCACCTTTCAACGCGGCCTAGTATCCTTTCGGAATAGGTAAATCTAGTACCGGTTTTCTTGGCTAGGGTTAAGACGGGGAGCGTTCACCTCTGTCAGGTGGCAGTTGTTTCTGATAAAGAAATATAATATCATTATGGTCGTAACTTTTTTTAGGCTGCCGTCAAAATTCTGTGAATTGTTGTTAATTTCTGCATGTTAGTAAAACAATGCATGCAACTAATTTATAAATAATATATCTAAACTGCTGTCTGTTTGTATCGTAATGAATAACGTTGTAACAAAGTGAGTTAAACTGACCGCGATGTCTATGCGGTATAAGATGCGACAGCCATGATATGCACCCGGTCGACGACGTTTTCCGCCTGTTGCTGTAATCAGTTGACATCCTGCGACCGCGTGTGAATGTGATGGTCAGTGAAATGGAATACAGAAGCCCCTCGACTACGAACGTCTCAGCCAGTTATTGACGCGCACTGCCATCGAAACTCACTCGACACGTGAAGCGACCGCACTCGCAGTTCGAACGTCTTTGTACTATCTTCTGGCAACTCAGCTGCAGCTGTTACTTTCAGCTGTCTTTGTGCTGGCGGTTCACGAAATGGTCATTCGTAAATTATTGATGCTGACAGAACTGCAACCGCATGCCATAGGGCTTACCTGCAACGTTTTAGAAATGTTCAGACATTCCGCTTTCGTTTCCGCGAAGAGCATTAAGCCTACTGACGAAGAGCGATTTTTTATGTATCGCCGAGCATCATTTTCAGCATCGGTCATATTTCTGCCTCTGTAACAGTCCCGCTAACTCGACGCATGATTGTGTGAGGCACTGATGCGTCATTCCAGAGCACGCCAGGGTATGGCAGCTGCTCACGCGGACTATACGGGAGCAGTGTGCTGCTACAACTGCTGCCGACGCTTCAGCAGCAAGCGGATGTCGCTTCCTGCCAGATGTGTCTTGAACTCACCTTTTTTCTCAGCCAGTCTCTCACCGCGGCTCACACGTCCTCCCAGTTAACAAATACGCAACCCAAGCAGGTTTATTTTTGACTGGTAAGTTTTATTTGCTCAGTTCAAAATCAACGTTTCATTACTTATGAAGTCTAGATCGTAAATTTTCTCACTTATTGCTAACAAATGATGCGCATTTTAAAATTAATGACTAACGAAAACGGCATGCTGTTTTCTGCGGAACATCATCCTAGTGATTTCGCTGAGCACCGAATTCATCGGCAGCATCAGCAGTGCTGCTGCAGTGCACCGGACGCAAAAGCGACGAGAAATTTGACATGCGACGCCGATGTGGTGTCCGACGACTGCGGGCCAATTACATACCGGCATTATTACTGCGACGATCGGTGGTCGATTAAATGTCGCCATTCGCATCATGTGACAGTAAATTCACAGCCCGCGTCTAAACGGCGTTGATTTTAGGTCATGGCAGGTCGTTCGTACCATCTGTGTGCCATCATGGTATCATGCGTCCTTCACAACGATAGATTCTAGCAGCTCTTGTCCGTTTGCCTTCACGCTGCTGCTGCTGCTGCTGCAACTTCGTTTCCGCGGTTCACGAAAACAAAGGAAATACGGAGCTACTTGACTTTTGAAACCTTTCGATCGCCACGCTGTAGAATTACAGAACAAGCCGAGAGTTGGCTGAAGTAAGTTTGATTAAAATTAATTTTCCGAGAACTGCAAAAACTGGTAGCAGATCTTATGGGGACTTTTATTGGTGTTATGGCTAAACCTTTTCGACTAGTCGATGCATAATTTTAACTATTCGTGCTTTGTGACATACTGTAAACTGAACACGGATTTGTTCTGTGAATTTTGTGACTTGGGGTATCCGAGTGACTTTATGTATGGACTAAGTCATTTTTATTGTATCTTATCGTATTCTGTTTTATTGTTGGACTGATCAGTTCGGCTTTTAGTCATCTATGTTTGACATTGTCATTATTATCATTACTCTTGCACTTACTTGTATAGTACTTGTATGTTGATGAGCGAAGAAGCGGTTGCTTTAAATGCTCATATCCTGTTGCCAAAACTTGTCAAGTCTGTTCTTGATAGCGTTGGTAGACGGTGCTTTGGTGACATGCTGAGGAAGTCGATTCCAGTCCGTCACGACTTTTTGGCTGAAGAACATTCGACGAATACGACTTGTATTTCTTGCCTGAGACAGTTACAGACTGTGCCCTCTGAGGTCAAGTAGTTTCTACGAATTGAAAAAACTGAGTTGGATTAATGATCTTTTTTCTTGGTGATTATCTTGCACGTTTTGATTAGATCTCTTCTAAGTCGTCTTTCTCTAGCGTGGTCAGAACTCTTAGTCTTTCACTCTTTCTTTATAGCCTATGGTTTTTTTCTTATTTCCTGTCAAGTGAAATAGGCTTATTCTTTGTTTGCCACAAAACTAATATTTTGGCATTGTCATTTGATTGCGATGAGTCGCATATTGTCTGTATTTCTGTTTAAACTGCGCTTTCAGTGCCTACGGACTGAGAAGAAAAATGGAAAAATGTAGGCTATGTACATTACATATACATTTATACATTACATGACATTTATGGTCATTCATTTTTAAAATGTTCAGAACCTCCAGGACAACTTTGTTTATTCTATGCATGAGGTGTAAGACACAGTGTTATAGAGTGTTGTTACAGGCTTAGCTAGTATTTTCATTTTCAACTGACTGTAATTTCTTACAAATGGCTAAAATGTCTAATATTTTGGACATCAGTCTATTGTTACACGATCCTGTGTGAAATAGGCAGGCAATACAGTTCAGCTAAATGAGATGTTAATGATTACGTCTGTGCTACATTTGCTTTTAATTTCATAACTGGTTACTTCGTAAGTCTTTAGTCTTACTTGTGGTAACAGTTGAACGGGACAGTTTACTAGTTGGAAGGAAGGGACACTATAGGCCTACATGTAGTTGAAACAGCGCGAAGGTTAGGGTCAGAGTTACTGTGATAGGATTAGAATTATAGTCTAAGGATAAATTGCATCTTCGGTCTGACGGACATTGGCTATGTGGCCCCTGGCTATGGCGCACCTGACCAAATTTGGAGTGCCTTTTCGGACAGTGGCCATGCAGTCACCCAGTTGACACGATAATGAATTTTCAACTAACATACTACCAATAGACTTCTATATTGTTACCTCCGCCAAGGAGGTTATGTTTTTGCCAGAGTTTGTTTGTCTGTGTGTCAGCAAGATAACTCAAAAAGTTACGGAAGGATCTTTCTGAAATTTTCAAGGAATGTCGGGAATGGCAAAAACTACAAGTGATTCAATTTTTGGGGTGATCCGTAAGCTTTGAAATTGTCGTTAACATTGCTTTAAATGGGGCATAAGGGAAACCGCTGCCAAACCGAATATGGTGATGCCACCTGGCGAACAACATGGCGTTTTCGGAGGTCTGCGGTCTCTGCCTGCTTTTCTAGTTCTAAAATGTATGGACGTATATTTTGGTGTTAAAATGTATATTTCAGCTGTTTAGCTGTTTAGCATGGCAAAAAGCCATTCGTACAAGGCAGTAGAAAGTATTAAAATATAGTCGTTTTAATCACAAAAAAAAACATTTCGCTATATTTCATTTACAAGTCGACTTTTTTCTCGGGCAAGCATTACAAATACAAATACACTGTAATACAATTATTGCACATGTGCACGTACACATAAGTGAAAACAGTCCAGCTGCTTAGTTACAACGACAAGTTAATATTCAACATTGTGACATTTTGTGAGCCTGCTCCATGATGAACAACAAAGTTGTCTTGTACACAAAATACATAAAAAGAAGAAACTAGAAAATGCTGCCGAAGATTTAAAGTGTCAATAACAGCACGCCGCTATGTTTATCGATGACTAGCGCTGTCAACCACGGCGAGGACCTCGTCCACGACCTGGAGGAGGTCCTCGACCACGACCTCGGCCTCGACCACGACCACGGCGTTCATCATCATCATCATCGTCATCATCGTCATCATCATCATTTTCGTCGTCGTCGTCGTTAGTGTCCGGATTTGCAGTGTGGTCTTCTCGGTCTCCGCGACGTCCGCCACGCGGTGGTCTGTCTGGTCTGTCGCGTCCTGGACGGTCCTGAGGGTCTTCGGTGCAGTTCATCGCGTCTCCCTCTCCGGTGCAGTTTTCTCGCTCGTGGCGGCGGTGATGTCGGCGATGTCTGCGTTCACGGCTGCTGTCGTCGTCCTCCGTGTCGTTGCTGTCTGGTCTGCCTCGTCCTTCCTGCCCCGCTCCAAGCAGGCTCGGCTGACCGCCGGCTGGGTTAGAATTCTCGGAATCTGCAGTGGGATCTTCAGGAGCTTCGGGAGCTTCTGGATTCTGAGGAGTTTCAGGATTTTGCGGCGTTTCGGGGCGGTCTTGAGGACGCTCTTCAGGGCGGTCTTGCGGGCGGTATCCAGGAGGAGGTCTTTCTCTCCTCCCATCACGACCACCACCACGCTGTTATCAAACAATAACACAACGGCACTTACAAACATATTTAATGGCTGAAAAAATTGTCTACAATCAGTTTATTATCTAAGCTAACTTAGCTAACTTAACTTAAGCTAACTTCTAAGCTAACTATTTATAATTACAGCCCCGTGCAGGATTAAAGTGAAAAGGGTTAAAGATGCGTGTAGCTCGTCACTGAAAACTCAATGAGCGTCACCTGCCATATGGGATCGCACAGTGTTACCTGACACCTGATACAGGTGAACGCGCTCGAATTTAAACCCAACCATGGCATGTTGGTACTCGATTTATCTACCCGGAAAGATGCAAGGCTGAGCTGACCTGCAATGGGTCGCTGCTTGCGTTCCGAGATAGTTTCAATAAATAAATAAATCAATCAATCAAAATGTTTGATAATTAGCTGGCAGACTGCAACTAATTTTACATTTCCGCAGTCACCCATCAAAATATAACTAAACCTGGCGCAGAGCAAATACGTCGATACGACACAACTTGCTAATGGCCGCCACCACATAAATATTAAAACACATTTTGTACGTAAAGGGTCATAAAATCGTAAGCTATATAAAATGCAGAGACACTGGCTATACACCACGGTTTGATTTCCTAGCTGAATATGTTAAAACTTGACTTTCCAGATTTTTCATTAAGCTGTGAAAATGTAAAACAAATGATTTTGCTGCTGTAATAGGTAAAAATAACTGAACGTCACTCTGTGATAAAAACATTAAGCCTACTTCCAGTCATCGTCAGTCTTCCACTTTTCTCACATTGTGGGCGCTACCATTTTAGTTCGGTAGACAAAGAAAGCAGCCAGTTTACGAGCGTACTAAGACTAAGTTATGCCTATATGCAAACGTATATCGTATAATTTCAGATAAAAATGCATAGTGCTATTGATATGCTAACTAATAGTTGCTGACCTCACGAAGGTCGCGCCGGCCGTCAGGTCGGGCGTCGGCAGCCATCACTCCTGCCAGCAGTACGATCACAATGGCGAGCAGCAGCTTCATTCTATCTTTATATTGTGATTGACAATTTGACAGCCTTGTCAGCCCTGGCAACAGCAAACATGCAACGTCATGTCATCAGAGAAAATCAACGATCAATTTGCGCAATTAATCATTACAGCAATTTTTATTTTGCTACTGTCTACATTTACTAGGAATGTGCAGATAACGTGATTGTTCTTGTCTGTCTAGAATGCTGGATGAAAAATGCGTAGTGCGTTAATTTTGTCTGTATTGATGTTCTGAGACAATGACTACAGTTTATTTTTTAAAGGATAATAATGATTAATTAATCGCCAAGTGTTGAAAAGTTAACTATTAATATGTTTTAATTGTTATCAGCTCTACAGACTACGTAAATTACAATCGTTATATTGTGATCGCATTACTATTGAGTCTGCTCTGGATAATCGCATTGCGACTTATTACACTGTTCACAAACGCATTTTGGGATTGTAACTTACATTTTTTGCAAATTAGATACTTACAATAGCTGTAGTAATTTGATGACTTTCTCAATGGCGCAAATAGGTAAAACATCAGGCCTAAGGCTGACGCACACAAAAAATTAAGCAGAACCGTAAGAAATAAGCCACGCAATCTACTGCGACTGCAACGAAAATAGCTAGAAATTGCAGCGGTTAGTCGCCAAAATTAATTTTATATTGCGCTGAATACTAAAAGCAAAAAAATTGCAAAGTTGGCAACAATACGTTAGCATTTAATTTGGCAGACAATATCCGCGAACTTACAAGAGTCGAGCAAACTCATACTGGGCAAGGCCTACGTAACGCAAAAATACAAAATTCCAAAATTTAGAGAGTGTGTCTAGTTTAACACAATTTTACAGTATAACTAGCAAAAAAATCTAGCATGAGCTTAATTAGTACTTCGCAATGTGCAATAACGTTTAACTTACCAATAGCGATATCGATGATCAGAAAGTCTTCTCGTTTTTCTCCGCCAAGTATACGATAATAGCTTCTTTCTTTAAACCGGTGATGTTCTGCAGATCGAACTTGTCCCTTTATATAGAAGTATCGACCTCATTGAGGGTCCTGGCCGTGACGTCATGAATCAGATCAGCTGAGTCATCTGCATAGTGCCGTTCAGCAATAGACGCAGCTGATCGACGAAACGTGAAGGACTACACCCAAACAGTCAGGCCTACTATATCTTGTGACGTCTGTCGTGCATGCGCGCCTATTCACATACCGCAGTGCAAGCGAGTGCAAGTCGCCGCTCGGCCTTGCACAAGGTTACACAAACGTGCATGACATCAACTAGCCGCAATCTCAGTTCATTCATTTATTCTTTGAGGACGCAGACAACAAACGATGTCGTTCTCGCCGTGCCGCTAAATGCCTGTCTCTGCTGTATATGAGTCATTATCAATTATTTTGAGTCACGTTCGTCTGAAGTGGCGACTGGTACAAGGGCGTACACTCTAAAATCAGTGCGGTCGTGACCGGACTGGAAAAATGATTTTAAGTGCAATCATGGAATGTAGAACTCGTTATATACCACTGAGGTCAGACGTAGACATCGTGTTGTCTGTCTTATGACTGTGATAAATCATAGTATAAAATAATGTACGTCGTATTCGTCACGCTTGATGATAGTTCATCATCGTTTTTTCCTACTCCATTTTGGCCTATTTGCAGTATTTTATTGGGCTTACCACTAAGCTGTAAGCTTAAAGGTCGGCCCTTTGTTGAGGTTGTCGTCCGTCTGTCCGTCTGTCACGGATGTATTGTGGCTAAACGGTGCAAAATAAAACCTAGGTTACTATTAATCACTAATAAAAAGTGGCATACACCCTTTCAGATGACATAAAAATTATCGATATTGGATGACCTTCAAAGTCGGCGACAACCAGTACGGTCGGCCCCACCCTAGCAACAGCTGGGCTTGTTGCTTGCTATGATGCGTTGTATGATATCACACTTGTGTTAACGTTGAGATCACTTGTTAACTAATTAGCAGTGTTAAAGTGACCGCTAAAGCTCAGTAGACGAAAATGCGTCATAATTTGCTGCAGCCAAGTTTAAAATAGTTTCTATTCAACAGTAACGGGATTTATTGAAAAGGACGAGATGTGTCTCGAAAATACGGCGACGTTTTTTAAACCTCGAAATATTTTTTGTAATGTTACAGCTACTGTTGCATAGAGTGGTCCAATATGTAGCCACGAGATTTGTATGACAACCCAATAAAATACTGAGTAATTTTCAAAATCATTGCTTTACCACACGACAAGATATTTGTCTGTCCCATGCACATTTCTCTCCATTTAATGCGGTCTTGAAGGGACGTTTCGTTTGTTTGTTTTTATTTTCTCACAACAGTGTATTTGTGGCATGTTGTAGTGGTTGTCCGAACAAAGTAGTATAAATGCCCTACGCCGGGCCCGGAAAGTACTGGACAGGTGAACCATTTCGGTATGTAACCAACCACTTACGTCAACTCAGCCTTCCATCCCTGTGGGGCGCAAGGATAGAAAGCTAAGTTAACCATGGTGCAGACTGCACGGCAAGTAGGCCTGAATCGAGTGCCTGCCTGGCTGAAATTAAAGCAGAGCCCGTTTACCTGTGTCGCATGGCAGATTCACTGTGCGATCCGATATGGCAGGAGACGCTCTATATCTCTGAAATGGGTTTCCCAAGAAGGAAGAACTATAATACGCACTCTTTAATTTTTTTCTTTACAACAAACGAGCTTCTTGTTCGTGTAATGATTTGTTTTAAGCCAACAGCTCGTTTCTACATGTAGGCTACTCTCTGTCTGAACGGTGTCGTCTGTGCGTGGTCGTTGCTGTTGCGTTAACTCTAGGCCTACATGCTGTTTTCTGTCGGCTGTGTGTAAAACGACCGAACGTCAATTTATAGGAGCGTAGGTCGAAACATTTTACACCAGGCAAGGCTTTCTATAACTAACCATGCTGCACACAGGTTGTCTGTAAGATTACATGGCATACGTGTTTAAGGACATGGATATATAACTTACTTCGGGAGATTTTCCAATTCACCCACGGGCACCATTCAGGGGACGAGAAGAGAGAAAGGCATGCATTGGAAGCGAATAGGGGCTCGAACAGAAAAATGCGATTGGAGATGGGGCAATGAATGCAGGACCTTTAACTTGACCGCGAGCCGACTTTCTTGTGAAGTTGAACTTTAAACTTTCTAAGTATTGATTTTAGTCATTAGATAACTTAATTATATTCAGATGGACTATAACTTAATTCAGGTGCACTTTTAGTTAAACATTGGCCTATGGGGTATCTGTACATCCCTACGTCTATCGTAAATCCGACACTTATGGCAATGGACATAAGCATAGCCTACTTTAGTTTCTAATCAAAATTGACAATTATTTATCAAGTATAAAAAATCAACTATTTAATTTTCAGTCGCTCCCAGCAATACTTTTATACCTTTACATGCGTAACGATATTTCTAAACTCAAAATATGGAGCGTTGCACGATTTTCCGGTATACGACAGTTGAACTTGTTTTTACGTCGGCGCATGTGAGCTGAGCATTTTCTGTTTTCAGTCTTTGCACGACGGTTCGTAGTCCAACTGATCTGACCGAACACTAGTATAGGTGAAAACATTGAGCGTACAGAGCTGTCGTGGTCTGCAGCAACATCATGTCGTCTACGGTGAAGTTGTTGTTGCTGGTAGTGGTCGGGCTTGTGGCGCTGGTGGATTGGCGTCATGGTGACGCGCATTCCGTCGGTGCTCCGTCAACCTCGTGCCGCTCAATGATGCCGTCACACCGAGTACAGCCTCGGACCGACCCACCGCCTTACGTCATCGCGTTCAACAGACAGCCAGCTGGACGAGGCGTCGACGGTAATGCAGCTAGCCCATCTACGAATAAATTAAATATTTTTAAAAACTGAATACGGTTGCCACCGACTGCGGTTTTTTTCTGTTTCTCACAGAGCGAAACATGGCGGCACAAACATTGCTAAGAAATTATAAGTCTATTTTATCGCAGAGATTCGCAAAATAAGTTTTCTTCAGTACTGTTGTTGCAGCTTGTTTTTGTTTATTTTATCCTTATTGGTGGTGTAGGCCCCTATCGTTTAATTTTAGCTAGGCCTACATGGCATCAGATACGAGCTGGTGAGATGAAATCATTTTGTAGCAGACTCTACAATTCACTAATTGGTCAAAGTACACGTAGCCAATAGCTGGCAAGAAATTAAATGTTTAAGTGAAAACAATAGATCTGAAACAATTTTTTGCAAATAATTATGCATTGAGAAAAATCATCACCAGTCATCTTATTTTATATATAAAAGCTAAACAGTGAAAAGTAAAATATTGCTTAATTTTGCTTACAGTATAGGCTAGCTAGGCCTTATGCTGTAGTGGTAACGGCCACTAGAAAAGTGTACCACTATCGCCTAAATTCACAAATAATTCTTCGACGAATGCTGTAATTGGTCTGTATAGTGACGATCAGTTCTCCGAGTGGATCGACGTTCAAGGGATTTCTGTTGCAAGCGAAAGCAGCGAGTGGACGCAACGTCGGTCAAACAGTTGGAACGTTCAATAACCCGCCGAGATATTCTGCCATGAAGCTGTCGTGCAACAGGGTCTGTAACAGCATGGTTTTTGCATTGGAGTACTTAAGGGAACAATGCGCCTGCCCCTCCTCTTTACAATAAAAAGAATAACGATAGGAGAAAAAATAATACTAATAAAAGGGCGTTTGGCACGACAAGCGTACTTTTTGCTCAATGTACATCTTGACCTCCTTTCATTTTCACATTTCTGAATACACTCATGCTTCATTGGCTAACTTCAGACATACTGTTTTTACCGAATGTTTTTGCTGTTTAATGCCGTGAGAGCAGCAATCGAGGTTCATGAATCTTCTTATAATAACAATGCCATTTGAAAGTGATAAAATCTAGGCCCCTATAGGCCTACTTCAAATATCGATGTGTTATTGCTTACAGATAATTATGTGCATTGTGCAATATGCCGAGGATATAGGCCTACTTGTCTAATCGTTAGATGATCTTCTCGTTGTATTCTCTTATACGGCAGGAAGTTTTTTTTGACAGACAGCTGCAAATGTCCGACAAAAGCAGATTTGGTTGCTCAAAGTTTAAACTTTTGGCCCTCAAATTCCCCCCAATGGGCTATTTTTAGCTTCAAATTATATATTTTTGAAAAAAATTTCCAACAAAAGAAAGTTTTCCATGTGCAACTGCCTCTGTCTGCCACAACAATTAATCAAGGTGGTAAAAATAGGCCTAATATTATGAAACAACGAAATCTTTGTAAAGACTTGAAGTCGTCTTAATTGCCGGCAAGGGGAGAGCCAGTTTTGAACAACAATGGTGACAGTGATGATGATGATGATGATGATGATTGTGACTAATGCAGAAAGCGATGACACACAGCGTCGGCCGAGTACAGAACTCCATCACCGCAACATGGCGAGCTCCAATTCGGCCTACAGGCGACCGGATCATTTTCACGTTAGTAGAACAGTTTCCGGAATTCCGAGCAACAGTAATGCGAAAAAAATTACAGAAGTTTCGCCCCCTCCTTCCTCGGGACGTTTCGCGCACTTAAAAATGCCGACGACAGCGAAAACAGACGGACAGTGAAGAAGACGAGAAGACGAATGGAATGGAATTTTACTGGGCGAAATGTCCAGGCTACATGCGAAACGCCAAACGGGCGTAACTCCCCGATACTTTAAAAGTAGTGAAGCGTTTTTCGTAATTCAAGCGTCTGTAATGTCGTTATAAGCTACTGTTAAGTAAGGTTTAAAGCTCTCGTAACGTTACCGGTAACTTACGGTAAATTACGGTAAGGTAAAATTGCAAAATTACCGGTAAATTACGGTCTTTTATTTTGTCAAATTTTTGTGCATTTAATTTTACACACATTAAGTGCCATAATAGTCCAATCAATTTGATTTGGAAACTAAAGCGCCAAAGTGGTCTACTTACGTATGTTAACAGCTATTCTGAGACTTTTTCAGCGGGATGCACTTCTGTTAAAGGTAAAATATGGGTAATTTACCGGAAATTTAGTGGTAAACTACCGGTAATTTACGGTAACGGTAACATTCCCAATTTTACCGGTAATTTTCGAACACTACTGTTAAGACGTACTGTCCCGACGGCTGGCACGACGACATGATGTACGACAGTCCACTGCATCTAAAATTGTTTTTAATTCCCGGTACCTTGATGTTTGACCAGTTGATCTCTGGACTTTATCGTTATTGCGTGAGATTAACAAATCCGAACTTCTGAAGTTTGCAAGGCTAGCTATACTTTAGTCCCTATTACTTCGTGACCTTAACCTGACCTTGACCTTTGACCTACCGCAGTAGAATATGGCACTTTTTCCTTAAATATTTCTGACAACGTTGAAGTTAGTAGGCCCTATGGCTTTTTGTTCAGACAAAAATGCGATCCAGTCTGCTGCTGTATTTTCGTCATAAGCAGATAAGCTATAAGCCAGGAAACGTCAGCGGCTCAGTGCGATGGCTTAGCACTACTCTATCGGCACAACCGCTATAGTAGAGCCCACAATAATAAGATCCACGACTTACTGTTATATAAATAATGATTTTACGTATGTTACAAGTCAGTGCAATCGAAGCCACCTATGTATCTGATTATATCGTAATTAATCCATCGTGGGTTTGCATAAAATCGTGTTCAGTGAACCGGTAGCCTAACCGCTAAAATTCTGCATTTACATGCAGCCTGCGATAAAAAAACAAACATGTTAATGGAAATATTGCTACACAAAAAATGTAACTGCTGACAAGTGTTTTTAACACATATACTATATGTATGCATCTCGCTGTTGCTGTGTACAGGGCAACTGTTGTTGAGTCATATCGTAATTTCTGGGTGAACGTCACATCGGAAGAGTTGAGCCTCGCTGCGTGAACGTTAACTCCTCACTTCTGCAGTCAGTCTAACGGCTGCAGCCATACACATTACAGCTATTACTGCATAGCCCTATATGTAGGGGGCCTATGTAGAGAACAACCAATTTATTCGTGATACGGAAATCGTGAATGACTTGTCCAGTTCGTTCACAAACAGCGGTGTGTCATAACGTGCTGCATGGTAGTGTTTCCTGTTTTACTGATTTCTTTAGCAGTTAATATTTTAGGCTTATTTGCTGTTATTCAAGTGCTGAATAGGCTTATATATTGTGTAAACTGCATGAAATTTGGTCAACTGATTCTCAGGAAAGCCATTCAAATTGTTGCCACGAGATGTCACATTTTAAGGCTGAAAATGCACCAAATTCGATTTCGGCTGGGGCTCCGCTTCATATCCCGCTGGGGGAGCTTACAGCGCTCCCCATACCCTCTAGCTGGATTTAAGGGGGCCTAATTCTAAGG
>Ga0209367_1005543_pt1 | contig 17493 bp, 5 predicted proteins | sample WorMetLIZISLAND2_FD_187412 | JGI IMG/M metagenome (GOLD analysis project Ga0209367, IMG submission 187412) | Marine gutless worms symbiont microbial communities from Max Planck institute for Marine Microbiology, Germany - Olavius geniculatus... ... | reverse complement strand
CTCTTTCTATAAGAAACTTGTCTTTCTTGTATGCAGGAGACCACACTGGCACACAGTATTCTAAGTGTGGGCGTACCAAACTTTTGTAAAGCTGTAATAAGATATCCACCGACTTGTGCCTGATAGTTCTTTTTTATAGACAGTAAGTTGACTGTGTATTTTGTTTAGGCCGCTAAACTGCATGTTTACCCAAGTTTTCACTAATATTTCATTATAATTCACAATATGTAACAGCTGTAAAGTTTATATTTTCCACAAAAATGCCGATCACAATCAAAACAGGAAGTCAATTGCAGACTGCCACTAAAGTGAGATATTTCAACGAAACTAAATAAAACAACTTGGTAAAGAAGTAATTGAACATAAAAGTAACGAGTTTTTGATGAAAGTTGAAACATGAATTTAGCTCGAATCGCAAGAGAATTTTGTCCCAAAATTTGTTGACATGGCAACAGGGGTCGTCAGAAGAAAAATTTAAATGACATCATCGGATAACCCGGCCCGAAAATAGGGGGTAGGTGCAAACAGAGCGCAATTATCTTCAAAGGGGCCGAGTTAAATCACTCTGAAATCTCTATTGGCTGTAATGCAAAATTTTCAACTTTAGAATGGTTTCTAATCCTATGGCAACAGGGGTCGTTAGGGGGGAAATTGAAATGACACCGCGAGATTGCCCGACCCCGTTAATATTCTGACTACCATAAACACAATTTCAGTACAGTTCAACAGAGTGAGCACATTTTAAGACTCACTTCATCTAATATTGCCGCATCAATGGTCAACTAAAACGCTTTTGGAGCACATCTAACAAGACCAAATATGAAGTAGTTGATCACAAAAGAAAGAGCCCAACACAGCACTGTCAAAACTCTTTATCGAAACGCTGGCATTAATAATGCACAAATTAGTGTCGTGACACATTTCAGACGTGATCAAATCTTCAGCAAAAACTTTATTGACTTTTAAATGTTTTAACTTTTAATGCTAGAAGTCTCCATATAATAAGTTTAAATAAGTATCTCACTCAATATCTAATGCCTTATTACTAGCGCTGTCGAGGCATTAATTGTTTAAGGCGTTAATGCATTGCATTAATTTTTTCAACGCATGCATAATAATGCATCGTTAATATTGCTGACTACATTGGAGGACTACATCAAGAGGGTGGCAGGAATGAAGCCCATGAAGTTGTGTCTGTGTTGCAAGACTGTGACAGTCATAGTAGTGATAGAAAGACAACAAAACAATTTCTAATTACCTAATTCAATCGTCAAATAACTGCTGTTTAATGGGAAATTGTAAATCCTGCTTTACAGAATTTAGTAAATTTGTGTACATGCATTAATTCCCTTAACCTGTGTTAATTTATTCACATGTTAACTCGTTAAATTATCGCGTTAATTTGACAGCTCTAATTATTACAAACAAATGACAGCTCACTTTCAGACCAACATCAGTGGGCGTATTTGGGGGGGGGCCATGGTGCGATGGCCCCCCCTTTTGCCCAACCATGAAAACTTTTTACAGGCGACTTTATATGAAAAGGTGCATTTTTTGCCATTTTCCAGCAAATTTTAGAAAAAATGGGCGAATTTGCGGCTTCCATTGAACGTTCAAAAGCAAAAGTGTTTCAGCTTCAGGGGGGCTTTGCCCGGGGGCTTTGTCCCCCTAACCCCCCGACCAGGGGCTCTGTCCCTGGACCCCGCTGGGGGCTTGGCCCCCAGACCCCTGTTATAGGCTCGCGCTCTGCGCGCTCGCCATGCCCCCCCCCCTTTGCCAAATCCTAAATACACCACTGACCAACATTTATAAATAACAAAAACCGGCAACAAGATACTGTCATGTGAAATGTAAACAGACAAATGAAGTTTGTAGTTTGATGGACTGATATAGCTTACTAACACCAAGCGCCAAGCACGCACTCATCAGTGATCAGTCACTGAGGCGTAACTGTCCACGGTCTTTCATCTTTTCGCTGCTGATCTAAAGACTTCATTGCTCGTTTGGGTGGAACAAGACTGTCAGTTACCCCCACCCGAAGCTTCCTTTTCTTCTGTGCATTCATTCCATCATCATCATTATCGTCTGGTTCCATATTCAGTGGCAATTGTGCTGATGGCAGCAAACCAAACTTTGGTCTAAATGTTGTAACTTCAGTTGGTGAAATAACACCAGTGTCATTTGTTTCTGATGAAATGCTGTGAGCAAATCGGCACTTGCCACCAAAACGACAGCGTCCACGCTGGTAACCAATGCAAACTCGTTTCTTGTTTTGTCGTTTTTCTTGTTCACCGTTCGTCTTTTTCAGTTCCTCTGTTGTGAGCTTGACGTGGTGCTCCAGCACTGCAAGTTTGCGTTCTTCAGCTTTGTGGAAATAGTTTGTAAACACAGAAGTCCTACGCTCATCATCATCATCAGCAGCAGCATCTGCCAAGCCAGATAAAGGGTTTGGCAGCCGGGCCAATGGGGTAGCAGATTCAACCATCTTTTCTGTAGTCTCCATTGTCTTATGCCTACCATCATCTTCTTCCTTATCATAATCTTCAGCAGGACTGAAAAAGTTGTCGCTTGTTTTGCTAGCACCACTGCAGCACAACAAATACGAATGATCATCATGGGAATAATATTCACTCACACGATGCAGTTGGCATCACTACTAATGAACATATATATGCTGACAAACTGCAAAGACCACCAAATATTCAGCCTAAAATATTTGCAGCTAGCAAGATCAAAAGCTATATGATCACTCAGAATTTAACTGCAATCACCACTGGAGGAAACAATGTAACCAAATATTAATATCAGAATAAAACCAATATCTTATGTAGCTATAAAAATTGTCACAGTATTTACCTGCCAGACTGCATATTAAGGCTTGTAACAGTACAGCATTAACTTAGAATAAAGTACTTTTAATAAAATGAGTAAAATCTCAACCATAAAAGTAACGAGAGGAAAGTTTTAAAACCCTTCCGTAAACTTGACGCAATCTAGAATCCAAATCATAGTTTTATTTCTGGCTTGCTTCCAAATTCGTTTTTCAGGCCAAAGTATGACAAAATCGACGGTGGCTGTGCATTCAGAACCCTGAACCCATTGCTGGATTTAGAGAAAAACGGGCAAAACAAATAAATGAAAAAGACAAAAGAGAATGACAAGAAAAAAAGAGAAGACGGAAAGTGGCGCCGTGTCTAATAAAGTGGGCGTGGTCAATGTCAGTATTCGCTGTCAAAGCTATGAAATCGACCTGTTTATGCCTCTATCGTTGTGACTGCCGTCATCTACACTGTCCTGCGTATCCACAGAATTATCATCGTCGCTCGAACCGTAATCAGCAACTAACGACATGATAATTCGCAAAAACTCCAACCACAAAAAAAGTTGTTGCTATTACTTAAATATTCTATGGCTTAGAGATGTGGATAAATATTATATTTATTCAAAACTAACGAATATCGAAAACTAACGAATACTAACGATTAGTCACTTCCAGGCGTTAGTCGTTAGCTTCTAACGATTCAACGATTCAACGCGCACGGCGAGTGGCGGCAGTCAGTGCAACTCTCGTTTGTCTGTCATCGACCTCGCCGCCTGCTGCCGTTGCTGCGGCGGCTGTGATGGAAACCCGAGACACTATACCGCGTCGCGTCCACGGAGCTATAAATAGTTATACTTCCACGTACCACGTCATAGAACTGGAGGCGGGGAGGGAGGAGCGGGACGACCCAGTTCACAGCATCCATTCAGTCAGATCCCACTCAGTACGACTAACGACTCGCATCCAGTCACTCACTTACGAATTACTAGAAACATTCATTCAAATCGGCCCGCGTCGCGGCGCGTGAATTCGTTAGTCGTTAGATACTTTCAATCCCAATCTTTGGTTCTCCTTTTCCTTAGGCACATCGCAGAGCCATAAAGCGTTAGTCTTTTGAAGAACTGTGTAGAATTGCATTCAGTAAGCTTACGACAATCTTGCAACGGCTCATATTTCGATAAGATAAACCGTGCACGACTTGCTAACTAAATACTTTTCTGTTTTATTAGAATATTTCTAATTTTTATGCTTTTTTGAAAATAACTTTTACAGACTTTGAGACTTTCATAAGCCATATAATAGCCTTGCACAGTACGTAAAATTTTGTTGCAATGATCACTATAGGCCTAACTGGAAAAATTTATTATATACGATTTTTTTGCTATTTTGTTTAACGTTTGACGATTACGGTTGTTTGTCACGAGAAACTAACGACTAGCTGCAGCAGTGTGAATGTGACTAGTCTAGCCGTTAGCGACTAAACTCCATTCAATGCCGTCAACGGCTAGAACTAACGATTAACGAATATAAACTAACGAATAGTCATTATGGATCTAACGAATACTAACAAATAGTCAAAACTAACGATATCTACCATCTCTACTATGGCTTACAATATTAGGGATGCGTCGAAATATGAATATAATCGGTATCGTAATTTTGTTGAGCTATCGCGATACTGATTCAGCGGCTCCTGTTCGGCTTTGATTTTTGTTTTTTTTGTCATCTACTTGTATCCTGCTTTGCATTCATTTCTTTAACCTTTTATCATTTTGTTCGCCTAAACAAAGGCTGCAAGAGGAAAGTTTTGAGACTAAAAATGCAATATTAATTTAAGCTTTAATAGCGTGCTTTATGCGGTTAGTTTTAATATTGTGTATTGACTGCTCTTACTTTGATATGTACTTGTTAAAAAGTTGATATCTTTTACATTAATATTCACAACCCATATTGCAGTAAAAATATTGAGGGGCGTTAATGGATTATGTATTGCTGTGTGTGCCAGAGTAAGAAAAAATACCGAGAACATTCACAGTGAGGTGAATGTATACACCGAAGATTCGGCCACTGGCTGACATTGTGCACTTTAAATAAGCACATACATACTATTAAGGGCATAACAGCAAAACATCATATCTTCATAGTTAAACAAGCTTTTTAGCAAAACATCTAACCACGAAGTTCTTGAAAATGCTAAATGTTTTTATCTTTATAAAAAATGAAATATAGCGAGCAACACGTGTTATTTTATTAACAAACCGCAAAACAACATTATAAATACTAGAACAAGAAATTTGAGCTAATGCTCACGAGACACGTGAAAGCCTATAGCAGTTCCGGTTCAGTAGTTTAGCTGAAAATTGGGGTGTTCACACTAAGTTAATATACAAATACCAAATTCTCAATCTGGATCGCATATCGATAGTTCCGTGGTGCCACCTTGTGAATGATGTAGACTTGTGTTGCAGCCCAAAATTGCCGAAAAAATCCATAAAATCCCCTATTTTGGCGTTCAAGGTCATTCAAGGTCATTGAATTCGGCGTTAATCGAGAGCCAGTGTACAACTTCCTATTAGTGATTAATAGTAACCTAGACCCTATCTCGCACCGTTATTGAGATACAGCGACTTATTGGCCAAAAATTGCAAATTTTACCCACCCCCTCTCATTTAGCACCCTCGTTTGAGGTGACCCCCTTCAAATTTATGGAAAAGCTTTAAGGTTCCTGAAACTAGTCTTCCAGGCAGCCGACGGTGACGATTTGGTGATTCTAGCTTGCACCGCTTTTGACTGATCCAACCGTGTGACAGACAGACAGACGGACGAACAGGTGGACAGACAGAATTGCAATAGCTAAGATACGCTGAAAGCAGTAGCTGCTTTTGCGTGTAAAAATACATCACGTGAAAGTGTTTTTTTGATTTTCTTGAAATTTCATCTGAATCAAACAGAATGCTTTGCCACTCTGTCCTCAAACACTGTGACTAAACATCGAAGTCAATTAAGCGCAAGTTATCAATATATCCATTGATTAATGAGTCAAAAGTCAAAAATAGCATGAAACAAAACTTCTCACTGATATTAGCACAATATATATGCAGTAAGAACAATACACACAATCAGCCACAAACACTCTTCAAAACATCCTGTAGCTGCACACTTGAATTACACAGAAAATCTATCATAGCACAGTGTTTACTTAAAATCATTTAGCGGACTAATGTGTTGTCTACTCATTATTTCCTTCACATACCATTCTCAAAAATGAGTGAGTGAGTGAGTAAGTAGGGTTTAACATCAAACCCGACACAGTATAGGCCATTTTGGGGACAGCTTTTCCAGGCAAATGCACACACACACATAATAATGGAACAATAATGGAACCTTTCCAACAATGAAACAGAAAGTTTAACTTTATAGAAAAACCTAATATGAAACGCAGAAACAACCTAAACATAAAACTGTCAGAACTTGCCATTATAACTGTGCATATGTAAGCGTAATGGCAGTTCTAATAACCTTCCCTGTTATCTTCTAGACAGTCATCAATCTTACAACGCTGTCTATTGGAGGACGGGGGGGTGAGTGAGTAGGATTTAACGCCTTGTGAGTTAAAAAACGAGATGATGCAGAAGTTGCAACGTTCCAACAGACTCTGCAAATTTCAGACAGAGGAGACAACAAGTGTTCAAAAATTTCAATTTTGTTCCCAAAACGAAGGTTTTCAGCTTCAAATTTTGCATTTGTAGACCAAAAATTTCCAGACAAAAAGAAACCTCCCGATGCACCAAAATTGTTGCCCCTCCTTCCCTCTGCCCCTTCCCACGGCCACGCCACCACTGGAAAATATCAATCTGTCTGTAAATCTAACACAGACAGCAGTCAGTTCATTTTAGTTCAGCTGACGGCATTGAGAAGTGCTGAGAGATGCTCGTCGGTGACATTCTGCACCTTGTGTATCTGCATGGCTTCACTCAGCCAGGCTGCCAGCACATGCTTACACTGCGACACACACCTACATCAACTTAATATTGAATAATACAAAGATTCCCACACACACAATGCAATGATGAATACAAAGCAAAAAAAATGACCGTGTTCTCCTCGCTGATGTAAGGTGTGCAAAGAACGAAGACACTATAGTACCAGTAATAACTTTCCAGCCAGCCTTCCACCAAAGACTTAGTCATTCAATGTTTGTACAGCATACACCACCAAAGAGATTTTACTTTACGTTTTAAACAGACAACAATTACTGTAAGCCATGTCACTGCTATAAAAATTATTGAAAACACATTAACAAACAATAACAAGAAATTTGAGCTAATGCTCACGAGACGCGCAAAAGCCTATAGCAGTTCTGGTTCAGTATATTAGCTGAAAATTGGGGTGTTCACGCTAAGTTAATATACAAATACTACATTCTCTATCTGGATCGCATAACGATAGTTAAATGCAGCCGACGGTGAAAATTTTGTAATCCTAGCTTGCATCGCTTTTGACTGATCCACCCATGTGACAGACGGACGGACAGAATTGCGATGGCTAAGACGTGATGAAAGCAGTAGCTGCTTTCACGCGTAAAAATATAACAACTCAATCAATGCAATCAATCAGCGTTAGTTAGTGCTGAGCGTTGTAAACCGATTCCCTAGGTGGCAGCACCATCGAACAAAATGTCACAAATTACGCTGTAAGATATGCAAACCGTTTCACCAAATACTGTGCATCAGAAATGTACTAAATAATAAATGATTGCGCTCACAATACAACGAAATCATACAACGATAATCTGTCACTGTTTGAGTTAGATTTGTGGGAATTTGGGACAAAATACAACGCCTTTATTACAGTCATGCCGAAGTGCACATAATGATAGTACAGTGGTGCCTCCTTGTGAATGATATAGACTTGTGTTGCAGCACGAAATCGCCAAAAAATCCATAAAACCCCCTATTTGGGGTTCAAGTTCATTCAAAGTCATTAAATTCAACGCCAATCAAAAACCAGTATACGACTTCCTGTTAGTAATTAATAGTGACCTAGGCCTTATCTCGCACCGTTACTGAGATACAGCAAGTCATTGGCCAAAAATCGCAAATTTTGCCAACCCCCTCTCATTTAGGGTCGTTGTTCGGGGTGACCCCTTCGAATTTATGGAAAAGCTTTACACTTCCTGAAACTAGTGTCTTCCAGGCAGCCGATGGCAAAGATTTGGTGATTCTAGCTTACACCATTTTTGACTGATCCACCCGACAGATGGACGGAAAAAATTGCGATGGCTAAGACGCACTGAAAGCAGTGGTTGCTTTCGCGCGTAAAAACCACTAACAAAGAAAATATAGATTATGGCAAATTATCTTGTGCATTATTGAATACTATGCACTTACCAGTAGAACATCTCCATTTTTCAGCACTGCAACATTATAAACAGAACATTAAATAACAACCTCACATTGTTTCTTAAACTGAACTAGTGCACCACGTACTAATTAACTTAATGGTTTGAACCTAACTTGACCAGAGTGTCCAACTCAGCATGCTTGCATGGACCTCTGACTTTTGACCTCAAAACAGACATGGAGAAACTAGGTTTTTTTGGAAAAAAAATTCTTTTACATCTTTTTCAGGTTTTTTTAAGACTTCAGTGTGCAAATAAAATGGTACACAAAAAACACCAAGGAAGAACATTCTATACAGCATTCTTTGTCACACTGTTTTGGTTGAGTGAATGACATGATGTCAGAACACAAAAAAAAATCAAAATTAAGGTATGAATTAAAATTATAATATGTATTAAATTGTACCACAAATAAAAAATGTAAAAATTAAACTTCTGCAGTTTTAGGCCTTTCTATGGTTTTTCGGACCACTGATGCAAACTGCAGATAATGCAAAAAAAATGGATAAATCAAGTGCAAATACCAAAAAAAAACATAACGCCTGTGAACACTGAATCTTCTAAACTCACTTAGCATACAAAACAGCAGAAGTTACAGAGTCACATTACAAAGAATGACAAGTAATTTGAGCAAAGCTCATGAGACGCGCAACAGCCTTAGCAGTTCCTACTTGCAGGTTGTCTTGATCTATGTCTATCCATTTTGACGCAATTCACCCTTGAAATCTACGCCGCAGCCAAAAACTGCAAAAAAATACTGAAACCCCTATTTCAGAAGTTCAAGGTCATTCAGGGTCATCGATGTTCACACCAATAAAAAGCTTGTCACTATTGCTTGTTATGTTAAGCAGTATGTCTTTGCCTATCTGCAACCGTTTTCACACTAAACGAACCAACAGCAATAAAATAACCACTTTTAGGGGTAGCCATCTTCGACGCCCACCTACACCGGCCTCCTTGAACCTTGCGGGTTGGGACTTGAACTGCTAAAATCTATGTTTAATGCTGAAAATTTCATATGCAGGTTATCTTGGTCTATCTCCAACCACTTTGTCACAATTTACTGTTGAAATGTGCACTGCACTGCAGCCAAAAATTGCGAAAAAATTCACCAACCCCCTATTTTTGGGGGGTTCAAGGTCGTTCGAGGTCATTGATGCTGACAAATCTATAAAGCCCATCACCAGTGCTTGTTATGATATGCAGCATGTCTGAGCCTACCTGCAACCGTTTTCACGCTACACGAGGTAATTGCAGTAAAATAACCCCTTTTTAGGGGGGTAGCTGTCTTTGACGCTCGCCTGCACCGGCCTCCTTGAACTTAGGGTGTCAGGACTTGAACTGCTGAAATCTACGTTGAATGCTGAAAATTTCATATGCAGGTTGTCTTGGTCTATCTCCAGCCATTTCGTCGCAATTCAGTGTTGAAATGTGTGCTGCATACAAAAATTGCGAAAAATTCACTAAAAACCCTTTTCGTGGGTTCAAGGTCGTTCAAGGTCATCGATGTTGATAAATCCAAAAAGCCTGTCACTAGTGCTTGTTATGATAAGCAGCACGTATGTACCTATCTGCAACCGTTTTCACATTATTCGAGCCAATAACGGCAAAATAACGTCTTTTTAAGGGGGTACCCCTCTTTGCTACCCTCGTTCGAGGGGAACCCCCGCAAGCACAGGCACGAAATTTTCTCACGATAAACTAGAGACCTTGGGGCAGCCCACAGTGAAGATTTCGTGATCCTAGCTTGCACCGTTTTGATACAGATCACGAGTGTGACAGACGGACAGACGGACGGACAGACGCGCAAAGCATTCTGCTTTCGCACGTAAAAACTATCTGCAATCGTTTTCACATTATTTGAGCCAATAACGGCAAAATAACGTCTTTTTAAGGGGGTACCCCTCTTTGATACCCTCGTTCGAGGGGAACCCCCGCAAGCACAGGCACGAAATTTTCTCACGATAAACTAGAGTCCTTGGGGCAGCCCAAAATGAAGATTTCGTGATCCTAGCTTGCACCGTTTTGATACAGATCATGAGTGTGACAGACAGATGGATGGACGGACGGACAGAGAGACAGACGGACAGACGCCTAAACGATGGCTAAGACACACGAAGCATTCTGCTGTCACGCATAAAAAATTGAATAACAATCTTAACGTCTTTATCCCAAGATACAACACGCTAAATATATCACTTCACTGCAACATTCTTATTATCGATTATTTGTTTTTAAAAGAATACAATCGAAACATAAATTCTGACTCATTATTGTAGTTGTAAAATGTATAGAAATAAACAAACACCAGAATATCTGTAGGCAGGGCACTCACAGTACTCCAAGCCAACAAAGCAAATGTATGGAATTCCAGTGCTGCCAGTTACCTGATTAACATAAAAATTGACAAAAACTGATCTAGTTAATACAAAGAATACCAAAAGCACAAATAAATGACTAAAGGTAAGTAGTTAATTCATAAATCCATATAAATTACTTCAGTATCAAGAAAAGAAAACTAGAAATATGGGGCAGAGCCCAACATGAAGCCACCCAGCGCCATAAGTCCGACTGCGGAAAAAGTTTGGGTGCTGAAATTCCCCTCGCAGCAAAGTCACGTGGCCTGAACTCCAATACATTAGCATACACAGAACGCGCAATGTCGACTTAGGGTGGGTCAACATCCGCCCCTATAACTTTTTTGTTAGTGGACCAAAGTTCACCAAATTTTCTTTGCTCAATGCGTGAGAGATGGCAGTCGATCAAGTTTGTTTCCGGTTGTTGATCTCGATCCATTTCGCAGATATTCGCGGCCGAAGTCTAAAGTTGTCTAAAATCGTGCACACAGTCGATTTTGGGTGGGTACACATAGGCCAACGTAACTTTGCTGTTAGTGGATGAAAGTTCACTAATTTTTTTGTTCAACTCAGAAGAAATAGCTGTCAACAAAGTTTGTTTAAGATTGTCGATATCTACACCCATTCCAGAGATATTCGCGTTCAAATCTGAAAGTTGTACGAAATTGCATCGAATTTTGGACGTTTTTTGCTCTCCCAAATTTTAGGGCGGTGGAGCCCCCAAAAAAGTTGTACCCCAGTTTTTAACACCACCTCGTGGTACGTCACGTGGCAAAGTTTCGTGGGGCTATGCCCCCTTCCTCCAAAGTTATTGAAGCCCATATGCTGAATTTTAAGCCAATTTTTTACCCCTTTTGAAAAAAATTGTTGGGGGAACCCCTGTCCCTGGTGGGGTGTGCGCTAGCAAGCCTTGATCATCCTCTAGCACATGTAAAAATTTTGGGGTGCAGCACCCCATAGGGGCCAAAATATGGCCTTCCAAAAAAGTCAATTTGGCGGGTAAACATTAGCCACATGAACGCTGTAGAAAGTGGACCAAAGTTCACCAAACATTTTTCATATAATGCGGAAGTTACTGCAGTCGATTACTTAGTTTAGCGATTTTGAATATCTCTATCTATTCCAGAGATATTCGTGCTCAGAGTGGGAAGGGGTCCGAAATTGGGCAAAATTTAGCATGTTATTGGCCCCAAATTTTTTTTGGAGGGAGAGTTGGTGGGGCAGGCCCCCAAATTTTTAAACTGGCATTATGAAATTGAACATGCTTCCAACATGTGGCAAAATTTCGCGGAGATCGGCCCACGGACCTCAGAGATCTCGCATTGAAAAAAAATAAAGAAGAAAAACTGTTGTGAAACATAAGGCCTTCCAGACTATCATTCCGGGCGGCCTAATTATTAAATGCCTTACTATATGTGTTGATGCTAACACCAACACATATAATAAGGCATTCAACAATTTTCTTTTGAATTTAGAATTTATATTTTGAAAACAAATGCCTGGCAGTGTGCTATATCCGCAGTGTTAGCAGAACTTAGTACCGGTACAGTATGCAATGCATATACTACTGCTCACATTTAACTGACAGCAATATTAAAAATTTATTGCCCATTTTCTATACCGTTCAACTCTCTGTCATAACAGTGTTAAAACCTTCAGCTTTAGCCAAAGCTTCATCTTCTCTCATAAATTTAGTTACAAATATGACCTGTTAGATAATCATCAAGTAAGTAAACCATTGGGTAAACTGTTGCTGATAAATCTGACAAAAGTGCACCAAACAGTATTTAAGATAAAATTACCTGCACTTGCTAAACAAAGTTCAAATGACAAACATAGAAATTGTGACAGACTGCAGAAGTATAAGACTGACCCGAAACACTTGTCGACCACTGGGGCTAGTGAGCAGTGTGACACTGTCACGATCTATCAGATCCAAAGCTGACAGCAATGGAGACTGAAAGAGAAACTGAAGCCTATGCAGACGAAAAATTACACAAAGTCGAGCAGAACTACACAGAAGTGCAATATTGATGTTATCACAAAATGATATCGATGTAATGTGCTACTTGTCAGTAAACAAATTATTTAACAAGGTAAAATGATACCTGACAAGAAAGATTTCAGTACTAAAGATGTTTACATTCGACTGAGACTACAGGATATTGATTTTTTTAACTATACTTGTTACAAAGACACTTACTAACTTACTCATATACAGTACATAGTTCAGTTCAGTCCAGTGGGGTAATTTGTGTTCGCCAGTTCTAATAACAGGGAGCTATCACGAACGTGTTGTTATCGCCAAGCTCTACGGAATAGTTCAGTCTTCAGCTGTTGACAAAAAAGATGATTCTGACAGGTCGCGAATGGACGTCAGCAACGAGTTCCAAGCTGTGGGTCCGGACATGGAGAAGCCTCACGGTCCATACCATGTCAGTCGACAGCGCGGAACATAGAGGTTGTGGTGCGAGCATGACCATAGGCACGAGTGACCAGATGCTGCCGACATCTGGATGCACATGTCTGTAAGGTACGATGGCGCAGTGTGACGAAGGCACTTGCTGACCAATGTACACAGCTTGAACTGGATGCGTTGTTGCACAGGAAGCCAATGGAGGTCGTCTCGCATGGTGCTGGCAATGTGGTCGAACTTCCGCTTGCCAGTGATGAGTCACGCCGCTGCGTTTAACACCAACTGGAGTTGACGTAAGTGGACTTCGCAGACGCCATAAAGGACACTGCTGCAACAGTCAACACGACTGGAGATCAGGGCGTACACTAGTGTATTCGCAGCGCTGGCAGTCAGAGAACAGCACACTGAGTGGAGCTGTCGAAGGTGGTAGAAAGAGCTACCAGAAAGCTTCTTAACACTGTCCGCGAACGTCAGTTGGCTGTCAATGGCAACTCCAAGACATGTAACCACATCAGATACTTGGATGTTAGCATCAGCTAAAATAATCGTCCGGCTGTTTATTTTCACTTGCTGTGTCGCAGTGCCAAGCTATATGAACTGAGTTTTATTCAGTTTGAGACGATTTGATGATATCTAGTTATTGATATCGTCAATACATGCCACAATGCACCGTATCTGGGCAGTACGCTGACTGGCGTGGAGGTAGATGCTGGTGTCATCGACGTGCGAGTGGCCTAACAGTCTATGGTGCTGTATAATCTTGAGCACGTCAGCAGTGTATAGTAGGAATAGCAGCTCGGTCCTAGTACGCTGCCTTGTGGGACACTGCAGACAACAGCTAAGGCAGTGGACTGGTCTTCTCCAACATAGACAGCCTGAGTCCTACTTGTGATGAATGACTTAACCCATGACAGGATTACACCACTGATGCCTTCTGAAGATGATCGAGCAAAATGGCACGGTCTACAGTGTCGAATGCGGCTGACATGTCTAGCATACCTATCAGTGTGACTTTGCCGCTATCAATACTTAAATAAACTAGCAAAGTTCCCACTCTATGGGATGGCTCCACTCCATTACTCAACAACTCAACCCCCTCAGGCTGCCCACAGAAGAAGGTGGGAGCACATGTACCTAAGGCCCAAGGACTCAAACGCCGTGGTTGGGGTCCATGACTGTGCAACACAGAAGGCACCAGAGGGGTAATGGGTATCACAGACAAACAGAGAAACAAACAGACAAACAGACTTTCCACGCATTATAGTAAAGTATTTCTCAATATCTCATGATGAACGTAAAGCATAGATATAAAATTTGCAAAAGTGAGTGAAATCACTTAATACTAACAACTCAACATTTATCATCCTTGTCATCAAAACTAGCTAAGCAGTTAAAGGTCCACGGCCACGGTCAAACTCACTCGCGCAATTTCTGCAGATTTAAATTAGACATTTAACCTCGCATATATAATATGTCGATTTTATCTTCATAAATATATGAAATTAACGTGTGATTTCAACCGAAATGCAGCATTACCTTACGTTATGCGAAATATTCCAATCTATCAGTACCCGCGGTGACGTCATGACCCTAGCATATACAGATCATGAATATTAATGGCTTAGCTGATGACGTCATCATTCTAGGCTAGGCCATTAATATTCATGATGTCTGTAGGCTAAACTCATGACGTCACCGTGGGCCATCATGGTGCCACGTTTTCTATGTCTTTTCGTAGATGGTCGACTTCAAAGGCAAATTTTTCCGTGTTGACAAAACGCTGGGTGCCAATATTACTGTCAAAGTTATCAGAAAATTCTGCACTTTCAGGAAAATGGATAAAATGTATATGTTAATTTTGGTGTCCACGGACCTTTAAAGCTTTACAATAACAAAGATCAAAGACCATTATCAACATTAACAGAAACAATCATAACGTCACCAAAGAGCACCAGAGCAGCTGCATACTCACGCTCTTAGCAAATCATCAGTCACTGAAACAACAGAAAAGTATACATACATTTATTTTTTAAAAAAATATGGTATTTATAAACATTAACTTAGATAAAATAAAAAATAATCAGTTCTGCACAGTCTTTCTACTACACACAGAAATAAGTTTATGCTATTATAATTACAGCCCTTCAGAAATATCCCCATACAACTAAACCAATTCTAATTTCAAAAAAATTATTTTCAGTCCGGGCCGGACTGACAGGGTTTTCAATAGACTGGAATTTTCAGGACGTCATGACTTCTAGGCTAAAAAATTTGGACGTCAGTGTACAAAACCTGGAAGTCATGCAGTAGGTCTACAAGAAAACTTAAGCAAAAACTGAATGCAGAACAATACTTAGGCTCCACTACATATGTGTCACTTACGCACCAACGACATAGGTCGCGGTTTTTACGTGCTATAACTCAACTATGCTGTATAGCGCGTCTATAACACGATTGTCGTCTGTCTGTCAGTCTGTCTGTTGGTTTGTCTGTCATGGATGTATTGTGGTTAAACGATGCGAGATCGGAGATAGAGCCTAGACTGCTATTGTAAGAGAAAGTCGCATATTGGCTTTCAAATCACATGAAAATCATTGACTTTGGACGACCTTCAAAGGTCATAATGCATTATGGTATGCCAACCGTGCGGTATTGTGGCTAAACTACGATGATACCATCGGATAGGGTGCTGACGACTTTCTATACGCTGTCAGTAGTAGTCATGTCTTCATCTGCAGCGGTTTGGCCGCAATTTTTAATGGAAAGTTTCAGGCTATAAGTGCCCGTATCTCAGAAACAATGAGAAATAAGGCCAAGATTACTATTAATCACTAATAATGTCACATGGTTTACTGGCTTTAAAATGATGTGAAAATCATTGACCTTGGATGACCTTGAAGGCCAGTAGTGGAACGAACTATATAGGCTGTAGCACGTCTTCCTTTGCGACAGCTGGGCTTTCTTGTAAAAACAAGCAACATTTAATTCTACTAGCTTTATGCAAAACAAAGATCGCAGTTTCTGGATCAGAACTGTTCACATAATAAGCCTGAATTAATACGGCTGCATGCCTCGTCTTCGTGAAATCAAGTATTCAGAAATATGACAGTCAGCGAAATTTTTTTAAACCAACGAATTCGAAAACAGATTCTGACGTCAATTCCCAGCTTATTACAGACAAACAAACTTAATACAAAGCAGATTGCTTTGGACGTCGTGACGTCCACGTCTTAGAATTTGGGCGTACGGGCTGAAATTTTTGGGCGTATTTACGCCCAAACATCCGCTATTGAAAACCCTGCGGACTGACGTCACATTTTATTTTCAGTCCGGGTTGAGTGCCAGCCTATAATAATAAGTGATGCGTGCTTGGTGCTTTACTGGTGTTGTGCATTTATGACATTCTCCAGTGTTCTGGTCATGCATTTTTTTTACTTTTATTTGTGTAATCTAATGAACATTGTAATGTTTCTGGTGCTAAGGATAGAAAATTAAGTTACAGTTAAATTTTACTATTTTACTGTTACATTTTAATGATTTTGAAGAAAAAGTTGTGCTATGTAACTGCAGGGCTGAAGAATTGTTGACAGAATGACTTTATAGTCTGTTCAGTTAAGATTATAAATCACATTAAATGTCATAGTGTTATGTCAGTTTTTTGGGTTCAGTTCTTTCTAATATTGATACACTAAATAAACTTTCCAGCCCTGCATTTACTGTGCTGTGGTTTCAAATATAGAATGTATTTCAGTATATACTTGTGTCATTAAATAACATTTGCTGAAAGTACTACAGCACTAAAAGAATACCAATCCCAGAAAGATGCAATACCACATTATGTGAGGTGGGTGGAACAGGACGATCACAGGCTGCTAATTGAGCAATATTAACTAAAAACGTTTTCTCACTGTACACAAATTTGTTTGCGTATTAAACAAGTAATCAAAGGTGTCATTCTGGCCAGGACTGATAATAACAGTTGCCATCAGTCCAAGCCCGGATTGAAAATAAAATGTGCCGTCAGTCCGGCCCGGACTGAAAATAACGACTACCTTCTAATTCGGTCTTCTCTCTTTCTAGCTAGTCAATATATACTGTAAATGGTCCTAGTAAAGTAATAATGTCGCTAACTCGATCTGAAGAGAAAATTTTCAAAACAAGGTATATAAAAGTAAGACTGTACAGAAATAACGAATTATGGAACTTTCGTTCCCACGTACTTTCGCTCCCGGGAACGAAAGTTCCATAGATGGGGTCCGAAAAAGGGGAGCGAAAGTGACGTGGAACTTTCGCTCCCAGGAACTTTCGTTCCATGGAACTTTCGTTCCCACAGTCAGCGTAACGTGGTTTTGCTCCCCAACACAAATTATGACTATTTAATTGATAAACTAATAAAAATTAAGGTGTTATAACTTGTTCGTATATTTGTACAGATTCATTGTAGTAAAAGATGGCAGGATCTATAGCAAATTATTTTATTAACTAATTTATCTTAAAT
>Ga0209367_1005541_pt1 | contig 17506 bp, 12 predicted proteins | sample WorMetLIZISLAND2_FD_187412 | JGI IMG/M metagenome (GOLD analysis project Ga0209367, IMG submission 187412) | Marine gutless worms symbiont microbial communities from Max Planck institute for Marine Microbiology, Germany - Olavius geniculatus... ... | reverse complement strand
CACCCTTACAAGTTATTCAAGCACCATTGTAGTAATACCACTAGGTCTGTTTTCTTTACTGAACGTGTCATAAATGTTTGGAATAGCTTGCCACCTGACATTGTTAAATTTTCCACCTTGATAGCATTCAAACGATCAATAAATACTGTGGATCTCTCTGCTTACTGTATTGGCTCTGTTTAACCTGTTTTTAAACTGTCCTGGTCGTTGTTTTTACTACCTTGTTTTGGTATTTGTTTGTTCTAACTTTAGAACGTATGGATTTATCTGACTGTACATGTGTATTAAGGGCAGTGTTCAGTACTTTTAGTCTCACTGTCCGGTCTTACTGCACTGTCATTTGCATGTTTTAAATTGTTTTATTGGACAAATAAAGATTAATTGATTGATTGATTGATTTGCCACGCCGCTGCAACTGTGTACCGGCAAGAAGAGTGCCACACATAGCCACACAGTAACCAACTACACTGTGTCTCAAAAAAAGTATCCCCGACATTTTCGACTGTAACTTTTGAGACACAGTGTACTATCGGTTGCAACTACAAAAATAGTGCCGACGTATTGTCCGGCCATCCGCCTGACCTTTGACCGCTTGAGCTGAAAAATGACGCAGCTCTTCCTCTTTCACTGGGGGAACGTTCACGCCAATTTTGGCTTTTGCTATTTTAAACTTGACGTAAATAATTAATGCACACGCTTTGAGCTTGTCACGCCGAGCCCGGTTAATACTTGGCTGGTTGACCGTCCACAGATCAGACTGGTAAGCCATCACGGTAAGTAAGTAGCTAGCCACCTAGGTCAACTCAGCCAGGCCATTTCTACATGAAAAGAAACGGATCGGCGTCGCCCTTGAGAAAAAAAGTTACGTCTTAAGTTACGTATGTCGCCCGAAATAATCGTCTGTATTGCGGAAGCCGCGATCGTGTGATTTCCGTGAAGTTGACGAAGCATAGGCTGATATTCAGCGGATTGGCAATCGGACGGCGGCCGGGTGTGATGTGGCGCATACAATGTAACAATCAGGTCAGCGCACAGCTCGATTGCTTCATCTCAATGTAGCACTTGTCACAGACCGACGCCCGGCGATCTCACGCCAGAATGAGCCTCGCGGCAAAGCCCAGACTCCACAGCTCTGACTTAATGTTGTGGACTTGTCATCCTGCAAGTCGTACAACATCAACATCTTGGCACGTACGTTTCTTACGGGTGTGAAGGTGTCGTCGATGCGTTCTAGGCTTTCATCGAGCTTGTGATTATTAGTGGAAGTGTTGTACGACTTGTTGTAGATTTGCTGTAGACTTTAGATTTGTTCCGGATTTGTTGCGCAGCGTGTTGTACAGCAATCTGCTACGAGTCACAACAAGTGGAGTATAGGCTAAACAAGCGCCGGTGTCGCGTGCAGCTGACAGTTCGCAGAGTGCTAATGAACTGTACGCCTCTCGCTTACAGAGTAGCACTATCACTCGCCACTGCAGCAGCAGCAGCAGCAGCAACCTTGGCTATCTGCGACTTTGTTCCAGAGCTTTAAGCGGGCTCAAAACGATGCTCTACGAGCTATTACTGGGCAGCTTGAAGCCCTCCATTTCGAGGCTGATGTTCAGATCTTACCGACGTGGTTCGAGCGGCGTAGTCTGATTGCATACGAGCGACCACTTCGTCTGCCGACATCAAATCCTCGCTACTTTCTCGCCACGTTAGATGTACCCCTGCGAACCAAGCGATCAAGTTGGCGCCAATAAGCCACAAAATTGGCGCAGGATCATGACATGCCTGACGCCAGGACTCCACTAAGTCTCCCTGTCGTTGCACCTTGGCGAAGGTCTGGCCCAGCCCCGTCAGTATTTAGTCATACACTGTCAGGCTCGGATTCACTCCAGGACCTGGCTGATACTATTCACAGTCATACTTGCAGACTACCGCATCTACACCGATGGGTGTGTTCTGGTGAATCCTCCAGGTAATGGTAGTTCAGCCATTGTTTGCTCCAGTCAAAACGTTAAGTTACCTGTGACTTTAACACGACTGACATCGCCATCCGACATGTGGCCCAGTCCTCTTGACACCGAAATATCGGCGCTAGCCTCAGCTACGTCGTGGTTAGAACGACAAGAACCATGCCCACCAGCAGGCATTATTTGTGATAGTCAGTCAGTACTCGACGTCATCAGCTCTGATGACGTCGAGTACTGACTGACTATCATAATCCGCTGCCGAGCACGAACGCACCTCAGTTGTTTACTCGCAAAAACTGGACCGTACAGAAGTTTCTGATTTATCACGAAGAGAACAGGTTCTTCTGGCTCTACTTCGATCTGGTCACTGTCACAAGCTTGCGGCGTATCGCAACATCATCGATCCATCAGTTGACCCATTATGCCAAAAATGCAGTCAGTCTCTACAAACTCTGGAACAAGGGCTACAAATCTGCCCGGCCACACAACAACAGCGTCAACAAATCTTCGGTACTGCTGATCCGCCACTCGACATCTTGACAACCGATCCGCTGCAGGTGATCCTGTACGGGCGAGAGACTCTCTCGTGACACGGCACGTCACACTCAGCAGCAGCAATAGCTGTCTACGCACAGAAACTGGACCGTACAGAAGTCTCTCATCTGCAAGGACTGACGTAAACAAGTACAAGAACTTCTACAATTCGCAACTGAACCCGAACAATCGAGGCACTCAAACTGGCGGTCTACTAAAACATCATCAATCCATCAATAAATCTCTTGCCTCTATCTGCAATAAATGCCATTAGGCTCTTCGAACAGTCTTGAAAACTGGTTTCAGACATGTCCGGCTAGTCAACTCAACGAGGCCAAATCCTCGGCACAACTGATCCGCCACTGGGTCACATCCTGATAACCCGTGGTCCGCTGCTGGTGATCGTCTGCGCGCTGTGAGAGAGACCGTTCTCTCGCAAGACACGGCACGTCGCACCAAGCAACAGCAGCAGCAGTACACGTCCCCAAGCTCAAATCACAAATTTTTCAGCCAATACTAACAATAACAGGGTAATCTAGAAAAAAACGCCACAGTTTACGACAGTATAATCTTGCAACCGTACATCACAGTCGTGTGGTTTTCAGCAAAATAGTCATTTCTGTGAAAACTGCATGCCTCTGTGAAGTAAGGTTGCAAAATTATACTGCTGTAATCTTTGTGCATTTTTTCTCTGGACCACCCCGTAGTATTAAAATCAGTCTACAGCCAACTCACCAATGAGAAGATAGTTTTGAGCGGCGCCGTCGAACGCTGGCCAGTTAACGGCGTTTGATGATTGTGGTTGACTCCGCGGCATGACCTCGGGATTGTTCGGGTTTCTGTTCAACAGCAAAACGTCGGTCGATATTGAACGCTACGAATACATTAAGTACTATGATCGCATTGGCATTCAGAGGAATTAAATATAAAGTCGCGTACAGATCGATGAAACTGAACTGACATTGTTTAGTTTTTAACGAACTGACCAATGGGCGAGCAGGACGCAGACAGTGCCTACTGCAATTCATTACTGCTTGCCGACTGGTCAGTTCGTTAAAAACGAAACCATGCCAGTTCAGTTCGTTTTAGTGACGTCGCTCTGTTACGCGCCTTAACGGAATCAACCAATCAACTCAGAACAATTTGCGACTGCACTTTTCTTTACAAACACATGTTCAGGGTTATTCATATTTAATTATTTACGTCACATTATTGCAACGTGCAGGCAGTACCGCACAACGCTCAACATTTTTTCGTCAGAGACGTTTACCTGTGCCTCAGAATAGGCACGAATACACTGTAGATAGTGGCAGCCACTATTTTAAGCGACAGACAGGTCAACGATTGATGCCTTTCTTTCATAATCAATGTGCGGGCACCTGATCATTAGAAGATTACTGAAGAGAAAATGACTGAATAGGATTAAGTAAAATGTGGAATCACTCAACATGACGATCCAGAAAGCCACAATTACTGAACAAGACCGAGAAATCTGGAGAAGGGTTCTGAAATAAAAACTGCCGTTGCGTGTCTCTCGAGCATCGCCATGGCAATAAGTCAAACAAGTCGGGGCACTGCTAACAATAAAGGCCGTGAGAAGAAAGTTAGTGTATCAGGGCCGCGTATAGACGACGGTATGCATAGCGGGCGATCGGTCACCGTCTCTATAGGTGATAAGGACGGGCTTCAGCGACAAGCGGCGTGCTATCGCATACAATTCACTGAATTCATGGCATCGTTCCGGCGTCCTGGGCCATAGAGACGTTGCGTCACCATCGCTTACATAAATCATACACACGTCAGATAGACGGTAGCATCACGGGCTGTTCGGATGATGTTATTTTGATCACAATGCACTAAACACTCGGACACCGCGACGACCTAGCGGTCAACTGCACCGTTGTCACACAACAATAAATCTGTCACTTTGTTCCAATATTACCACAGCAGTAAACAGTAAGTAGAGATTGACGTCGTACTCGACAGATAATCAGCCATTTCACACGAATCATTTCAATATTTTCCGGTAATCAATTGCAGTGATACTGACTATGCAACAGCCAAAAAAATACGCAAAAATGAACACTAAAACTGACTAAACTAAAACTATCGAAGACATTTTTCAACATCGGAAATGTGACAGCTGACTATTAACTTTTGAATGAACTATCATATGAAAAGCGTCTTTAGGGCGAACTTGAGCGTTTTAAAATTTCGATCTCTGAATGTAACCTTGATTCAATTCGACCCTTCCCAGCCCGTCCCGTGCAATGCACCGTCGTGTTAAATATAATTAAAGAACAGAAATCTACTAGTAGTGGTCTACCACTATACCTTTTTACGTGGTCCAAGGACACGTCAGCGACTACGTTCCAGCTCGTCTTCATCGCTAATCGTCAGTCGCACCCGACTGACTACCCTACCGTCGACGACCGAGCTTTTCCGGTCCCTACTGCTCGGGTCTGGAACAGTCTGCAGGAACACGTCACCTCCGCACCTTCCGTGGCTGTCTTCGGTTCACGAGTCTAAAATACTAGCCTGTTTCGTGTCTTATATACTATTCCGCCCGTTATTTTATACAGTGCCCTCGTATTGACGCTTAGTCCCCCATGACACTCTAATCGTTTACGTTATTCGCTGAATACTAACCCAGTCCTGATGAAGTTGGTCCAATAGCTGAGAACGATCTCAGAGACCAGTTTGTCGCCGGACGAGTAGACGACGTCACTAGGGAATGGATCAACGCCATCGGTCAGCGCAGCGCCGAGACTGTAAGCCAACATGTCCCATCCACCGAAGTAGTTCATCACGTAGAGGAACGTGCTAGAGGTCGGCGGCGGAAGGGAGGAGGCTGAGTGCAGCAAGGCGAGCTCGGTGATTGGCGCCACGTAGAACGCGTCAGTCAGGAAGTCGACAAGATGGCGGCGTGACGCGGCTACTGCAGAGTCTTTTGACGATGTCTCCCAGTCACTGTACTGTGTACATCACACACATACATGCACAGTATTAAGGCGCATGCACAACAAATGAACTAAACTGAACTGGTTTAGTTTTTGACGAACTGATCAATGGGCAAACAGTAACGCATTACAGGAGGCACCGTCTAAATTGAGAAGTTGAAACTTGAGACTTCTTGAAACTTGCGCTTTGTTTGACGTATTATTTAGACTACTGATACATACAAACTATTAATGATAATACAAAAGTATTTAATGTTTCCTGCTTTCTTCACTGTGTTAACACTAAAAATATACAAATATCTAACGCTCGATTTTCACGTAACCGTACACCGAGGGGAAAACGTCTGGAGAAACATGTCCGGGGGAGAAACGTTCTACGAGAAATGTCCTACAGCCCGTCTAAAAACGTCCTGTTTGCCCATTGTTCAGTTTGTTAAAAAAACTAAACTAGGTCCGTTTAATTTAATTCAGTTACATCGCTTGGTACAAGCTAAAATATTTAAGAAAGTAATACAATTTCCTTTGCTTTTCTGCAGTACATGGCCCAAACTCCACTACTTCGATTAGTTGTGATTTGTTTAATACCGCAATTTTTTTGGCACATTTAATTTTGTAAATGTACAAAACCATTAATTTTTCAGATTCAAATAAGTCAAACAGTCCACGAATTAACCAAAATATTGACTGACAAAGCAAAGAGCAATAGGACTCTTATACCGAACGTTACACTGCATTGAGTATATAAAGCGACATATATGCTCTTATATTTGGATGTCGCTGGTGAAATGTCTCATTATGTTGGGGGGCAGAAAATTAACATGGGGCCCAAATGACGACTGGCATTTATCTTTGAGCTCTCTCGAGCTGTTTTTCTTACAAAACCACTATACGTAACAGTGCTGACGTATTGTGTGGCCTCTGCCTAACCTTCAAAGTTCACTTTTTGAGCTGAAAATTAGTACACTACTTTACTTACTTTACTTTTGCTCCGGGGACGTTGATACCACATTTGGTTTTTGTTGCGCCGTTTAGTTCTCAAATTATAAACCTTTATGAGCCTATATCAAAATGGACGGACAAACGAACGGACAGACAAACAAACAAAGTCAATAATTAGTGCAGCCTGTCAAAACAGCTGCACAATAAAACTAAATTTTAAAAAAAGAAAACTGTAAAAAAACTTAAAAGTTGGACACGCGTTGGCTAAACCTGGTGCAAGAAAATATCCGCAATGGTCTGACGGTGAAACGTGAAGAGATTCTGAACGAACGTTCGCACGAGCGTGCGTCGTTTCCTGTCGAGTTCGGTCAGGTCGTCGCTTGAACCGGCGTCTATCTCAGCCTGTGTGAGTAGCGACAGTGCGTCGTGGACAGAGAACCCCACCAGCAGACTGACGTTAGAGAACTCGACACGCTGGCGACTGTCGACGTTGGACATTTGGGCGCGCAGGTTGGCACCGGCGTGCAGAACCGTCCGCCCGTCCACCGACGGGCCAAAGGCCGAGATGAACCTCGGCGCCTCGGCGGAGACGGCTGCGCCGGCCGAGACCAGATCAGCGACCGGAGACTGCTTCAAACAGTGGATGAAACTGCGCTGTGGACTAGGTTCCTGTGATGCCGGAGGTGCGGGGCCTACTGCAGCGGCGTGGTCTTCGGAACAGTTCAGACGACTGGCAAGTGAATGCACGTAGGAGCCACGTTGACGAACGAACGGTGATGGGTCCAAAGCAGAGCCACCGTGCACAATCATTCTATGAAACAATTCCTGACCTGTTTTATCACAACAATATATTACTTCAAGCACCGTACATACTTAGAATTTAGATCGACGCAGTAGCAAAAGTAGCAACTGCTACGGGTTCCTGCTTGTGAAGGGAAACCACGAGTTTTAAAGTTAACAACTGTGCTAAGTCAGTAGTTAGGACAATGTTATTTTAATCAAATTGCTCTAACACTTAGTAGAAAAAAAACTCGCTTTAATGGCAAACTATTTATCACAAAATTTTTGTTTAAAGACATTACTTGTAGTTCATCTGCTGCTTTTCGACTTTCTGCTAGCATTGCTATGACGTTGACTTTGTTGCCGTTGTTTAAAACTTTATCAGTAAGTTAATTTCGTTGTTGTAAATTAGTTACGACTATTTCTCAGACGTATTATGATAATGATACGACAAATAAAACCTGTGACGACGGGAGACAGTGTGAGCAAGTTCACGAGCACAGCACCGGCACCGTGACCCATCAGCGTCACATGCTTGCGACTGCCACCGAATGACTCGATGTTCTCTTGAACCCACCGCAGCGCAGCAGTCAGATCCAGCAGAGCAAAGTTGCCTGGAGCCTCACTGTCGCCGTTACTCAGAAATCCTACAGACACACAGACAGCAATTACTAACTCAGCTATGAATTTTCTGCCACAATTAAACAGGGATTGACCAAAACTTGATAATATTTGTACATGTACATGTAGACATTCGTCAACAGGTTTCCAACCGATAAAATGTTTTAACAATAACAGCGATGATAATATCAGAAAGAAACGACTTAAAGCACGGCTGACAATTCCAAACGCTATAAATAAGTCCACATAAATGAAAAAAACAGGCCAACTGATACAAATAACAATTTAACATAACAAAGTTCGCAGTCTTTGCCACACAGTATGTATTACTAAAAAATCAACCAGACCTGTCGAGAGCCACAGCGGGCCCGCAAAAACATTCTCGCGGGGCCTCTTATATTTTGAATTTTTTTCAACGGCGCATTCTGGTGTACTTTATATTTTTTTCAGCGACGGCCCAAGATGACTTACCCTCCCTACCCTCGCTCTCGACGGGCCTGAAATCAACATAAAAACAACGATATAAATTTTAGAAATGAACTGCAACCACAGACGGTGCAGGTATTAATAGACAAAGAATGAATCGTACGACACAATACGCTTTTTCTGAAGCCATGGCATTTGGCTAAACGTACACTTCAACCGCTACAAATACGAGTAATAATTAAGGGCCGTAAAGAGTCGTAAAGTATGGTCGTAAAGAGAAATCAAGCGCTTGCCGAGCACGCCGAGCCGATAGTTGAGGGTGATGACAATGACGTGGCCGTAAGACGCCATGACACTTCCGTCGTACGCATTTCCGGTTCCGCTGTCAAACGACTCGCCGTGAACAAACACGACAACCGGAAGTAGCACATCAGCAGCGTCTGCAACCGTGACAAAAGTTCTGCTGTTAAAGTAGACGACACGATGCATAGGCCTATTCTTATCATTTTGAAATCGCTTTCACGCATCAAAAAGCTAAAGCGCGTACAAAGAGCAAAATAAACTCGACCGAAATGAACTGAATTATTAAGTCGTTCGTTTCGTATATTCCGTGTAACGCAACTGAGCTCAACTAAAATATCAGTTTACTTCAGTTCATTTCTGTCGCTTTGTACACGCCTTAAGGTTTTGCCAAATACGAGTAGGCCTAAGTATGAATTTCCGATTAAACGTTTGTCTTCGAATAAGTTGACTTTGAATAACCTTGAACAAAAAGTCAACGTCACATATATCGTACTAGCTGTCTTTGTGACTGTTTGGCACTTCATTAAAACGCGTATGAAATACCCTCCTTTTCCACACAAGTTTATTTTAAATTTTACATGAAATTACACTTATTCTATCCATGCTCTTCTGACTCGTTCGCGACGTATGGCTACATGTGTTTTAACTGATTAATTTCGATTGATTGATTAAATAATTATTCACACGATTTGTTAACAATGTTAATATATAATATAGCAGTATTATACAGACACATCGCTCGCAACACATACGAACTCAGCACTGATCGAATATTTGAAGAATACTAAAATCGATCGTTCAAACGCCGACGGAAGACGTGACATGATGCGGCAATGTAATGTCTTTACCAAACGCCGACACACGTTTGGAGTAAGATAATGAGATGGACATTCGAGTGAATTGTTCGCTGGTCAATCTACTCTGCGTAACGAACTGCAGGTCAGTTATTTAATTAGTATCAACACATCAGCGCGAAAACCATTACTTAAAGGAGTGTACAAAACAACCGAACCGAACTGAACTAAATAGCCAGTTGCGCGCAAATGCCATGCGCAGCAACTCAAACTGGCATTTTACTTCAGTTCAGTTCAGTCGCTTTGTACACTCCTTTAGTCGTTAGCAGGCTGGAGACATCGCGGTGTGTTGTTCTAGAACCACTGTTTCTGCGGTCATTCACTCCAAACGACTGACTTCTAGCTGCGGATACTAATGCTACCACAAATTATAATAGAAGCACTCAGAGATCTCAAACCTCCGCCGAAAAGAGTGTTGCCATTTGGTGAACACAATGGACTCAGTACAGCTGTTTCATGATCCGAATCTGGATTCATTAACCTAGATCCGAATCTTGAGGTGGATCTTTAACTTTCACCAAATTATCCGAACAGTAGTCCTTGAGCCAACCTCCGCCCCTCCGTCCTTGCTGAGATAGGCTACACTACAAAGTGGTCGTTTACGCTTATCTTATAATAGTAGAAAAATCTGAAAATGACCTAGAATCTATAAAAGCCTAATCTTCATAACAATTTTAAAAATTTAAACACATTTTTCTTCGACTGCTGATCGCTTGTGCCAGACCCCTTCACAAATTTTTATGACAATCCGTTCATAACTTGCTTGAGCCATTTTCACTCGTATTGGATGAAAACTCACATAAACGCATAGACGATGTAACGCAAGCTCCTCCGAGCATCGACGGAAATATGATAATTAAATCATTGATGACAATAATAGTAATAGATAGGCCTATTTAGTTGGTTAGTTACTTAGTTTGTTAGCTACTTTGTTAAATGTTTTGTTTGGTTCTTTCGCGCATCATTGTCTTAGTTGTCTGTATCGTATATCTACGGCATACTTTTTACGTAATAAATATGTGCAAATAACAAAAATGCAGCACGTAAAAACCACGTATGACTTACCGTTATACCGCACAATGCGTATTGTGTTTTACTTCTACATTTACGTTTCTCTTGTGCATTAAAGATTTACTTACTCATGGTTTAGTTATATCCGTGCGCGGTAATTCGGCGGTTGAAGTGCGGTGGACGCTGCGGTAGGTCAGTGACGTGTGATATGTGATTGCTTTCAGCGGCAGCAGTAGAGGGCACTCAGACTGAACGGGCCACACACAGTCACACAGTGTGTGTACGTAATTGAAGGTCTGCGATGAAAGGCTATCTCTGCAACAAACCGCCGGAAAGCAGCGACTCTGGAGAGAGGTGGAGACAGACAAATAAGGCAAGAGCCAGTCCGCAGCATCGGCCAATCCATCTACAATCCCTGGACACCTGTGACCTACGGACGCTCACTGATCGTTTGCCTCTTCTTTAATCGCATCTCCCTATTTTCGACGTTTTTTGTACAACGAACTAAGACGTCGCCACGCCGTGTGCCGACATGTATGCGGTCGTCCGTCCAGTGCTCACTGCATGCTCAATGTATCTGATACTGCACTGTGCCGAGTGTGCCGTGAGCTATAGCCCTTCAGCTAGCGAGCCGAAAGTAAACATCTGTACGCGTCACTTTTGCAGTTTTACGTACGGTGACCTAGATATTTAACTGTTTTTGAGTTGAAAACTATCACACTGGTTAATCCAGCCTTGGAAAACATTCGCGCCAATATCGTTTATTCTTTGCCCTTTTGTTTTCGATTTAAAATTAGGAGCTTATACAGAACAGACAAAATGGCGAACAGACGGACGGAAAGACCAGACCAGTAATGCGGCCTGTTTCAGCTGTTTGAAGGGCTGCGTGAAAATTAATGAATAACGCGAAACTCTCTATCAGTGTACTTGCATGTGCGCGCTGTTTTTCAACATTTTGGAATGTATGTAGGCAATGGTGCCGATCAGTGATGTGATGCCTCAAGGCAGTGCCTCGCCTCGAGGCTGCCTTGAGGCAGATTTTTACTGCCTTGGCCTTGGCCTCGGTCTTGGAGGTTAGTGTCTCGGTCTTGGTCTTGTCACGAGACCGAGACCTAGACACTAATCTCCAAGGCAAAGTTCCGGCCTTCGGTGCTGTTGTACAAGCATGCCTAATCCTGCAGCAAGTTTACCACCCAGTGCTCTGCCTGATCTAAAGCTGTCGAAATACATTCCTCCCATAAATTGTGACGATTGCAGACACAAATCTTTTCAGTAACATAGAATACAGTTGCTTTAGATCGCTATTTTTCGCCTGCTCAGTGTTCCTGCTACATCGGCGTTTGTAGAACGAGTGTTCTTACAGGGCCTCATTATAAAGCGCCCACACAGTTCGAAGATGTCAAACTCTGTGTTTGGGAGTCTGTTGTTTCTAAGATGCAACATGCACAATTTGTAACTGCAGTTGATAAGTTGATATGAACTATTAAACTTGCGTGGCATAATGTAAAGACTAGACTGATGCTTAGTGTGACTGAATTAATAGAATTATTAAGATTTTTTGGTCCTAATATAGAAGATAAAAGATTCTACATCTGAGCTGCATGTGCGTAATGTGCTTATTCGAACCTAGGTGTTCTATTCAGTATTCAGTGCATTAAATGCCTTGGCCTCAGTCTTGAGGTTTAGTCCCTCGGCCTTGGCCTTGAAATTTGGTGCCTTGGTCCCATCACTGGTGTCGCTACACAGCTTTGCTAGCGCGGTTTCGCCGACAGCCTATAGAACCTGTGCGTTTTAGCTTATATTTTCGGCAAAAGTTAAATATAAAAAACAAACTTAATTTTCTGAAAGTAAGCCCTGTCTCACCTCTATTCCACTTTAAATTTCAGAGTGTTTCCCACTTCCACTTGCATTAGATCCCTGATGTTAAGCGTGCAAAAAGTGGTGATACTTGGCCAATTATTCATGTAGGCCTAATGACATTCAAGGCAGTCCATCTCATATGACTACCGTACCTCTTAACGTCACACCAGACGGTCAGATAGACAGACAGACAGACAAACGGACGGACGGACAACGTACGATGGCATTAACAGCGCCATTGACATTGAAACGTATAAGCCGTAAATGTGCTGAATGCAAGCGAAAACTGATGAAAATCTGCAGCTGCCGCGAACATGCAGGAATAGCACCATAGACCCTGGCGGTGAAGGTTCCATATGTCGCGCACTAGACGACGGCGACAGTGAAAATTTGATGAACATCAGATCAAGAGTGTCTCGTAATAACGCTATGCTTCGAGCTACGGAACACCAGATGACCAGAGCCCGGCGTCGCTGTGATACGAACACCAGCCTTGCAGCAACCTTTCGTCATCAAAGTGGGGAAACTATAGACCCCCTCAGGAAAACTTCGGTATAATTTATGAGGTATATTATGCCAGCTTTTCTCTTTAGCTTGCTTTCAGGTGCGTTTTTCAAGCTCAAAATGCTCCAAAACGACAGCAGGCCCCGCCGGGGATATTAAAGTGTTCCAGCTAAATTTATGAAAAAACCTAAAAGATCAATACAAGGAAAAACACAATACGGCGTTTACGACTGACGCCAAAATTATTCGACTGACTCGTCGACGCGTCGCATTTTTTTCCGACGGCGGCGTTGCAGCAGTTTGACAGCGATTGCGACGCGAGTGATTTTAAACATCTACTGGGATGCACGGACTTCAGACTGTTTGGGCTCATCGGAAAAAAAGGAGGAAGACTTGTCGTTGACATAATCGTGCCACTGACTGTCTTTTCGCTGTGTTTAAAATACATGTAATTTAGTTATATCACTTGAGTCCACCTACATGACTCTCATTTCCAGATTTAAACATCGTTAAATAAAAATGTTTAAAATGTCATAATAAATAAGCATTTACAAATTCAGTGATAACGTCAAATAAGTGGCGGCGTGAATGGTCAGCTGACGATTTCGATGCCATAGAAATTTGAAAGCGCATGGGTCTAAAAAAGGGGACTAAGGAACTTACTCCAGAAGAAGGGGAGAGAAACTGGACGCCCCTGGTTACATATGTCTCGACTTCGACATCACCTCAGTCAGTCATATTGTTCGACAATCGACTGACCGTGTGCAGGCGATAAGACCAGCCATCGGCTTAACCCTGGCCTAGTAAATCAGCGGCGACGAGCAATAGACTAGACTAAGCTTGTAAAATGGCGAACAACGCCAGGACGAGGCATTGCCAAATCAGTTCGCGGCATTCGCTGCATAGGCCTAACATTTCGATATAACAAGATGGCCAGATAACTGTCACAAGCATACGTCATTCAATTTCAAGATTGCTTTTATCGGTTGGAACTTGGATATATAGTAGTTTGAGTCATAAAGCGATAAAGTGTTATATAAAAATAATGATTAGAATTTGTGTGAAAAGCATCACTTTTAGCATTGTGCTGGATACATGCTCACCAAAAATTCTACGAATATCTTTATTGTTGTCGCTTGCTACACGGTTTCACGGCGAAAGCGTATATGCCAGTCTCATTTGCTTATTGACAGTAATTAACATACTGTATACACACTGCGACACCGAACGTCGACCACAACAGAACGTACAACCATACTGTGAGTCGTCAAGCTGCAATTTCGACGAACTCTCACACATGTCTATCTGCTGCACCCTTGAGACTATACGGCGGAGTGCGACAGCGGCAGCGAGTGACCAAAATGACCATGGACTTCACTGCCACGCAAAGCGCACTATACCGCAAGCACGAGGCGTCAATCACCGGACAGTCCGGGTCCCTGCATCCAGTAATTGCAGTGACTTGAGACCAGCAAGACACTGACTGGCTTGGAAAAGTTAAGTTTTACAGTACAAAAAAGAAATCAATCTTACTACTGGCACAGTCAATAGGGACAGGCGAAATGAAGAAAAAAGGCAAAACGAGTGCATCATTTGCTCTCGACGCCATGCTTCGCTTCCACTATATAAGTATTCCAAAGGCTAAAACTTCACCGTACTTATTTTCGCTCTGTACTCCAATCTGGACCCTGCTATGGGATTTTACGGCGCCAGACTCCCTACACGGGTGAGGAAAAAATATCTTTCCCCATTCTCCAGCCCGCTCGATGCCTGCGGCGTCTTGTTCTCGGCGCCTGGCGCGCTTCGAACTTCGGGTCTCCCAATATGACGACTAATCTACACCACTAGCAGCAACTGTATAGTGTATAGACCTACATTATTCGGTCTCATTGGTATGCATTTCGGTCTCTGACGCTATAATATGTGCACGCTGTTTCTGTTTCACACATCATGAGACTGAAATAACATCGTGATCGTCGATTCGTTGTTCCCAGTTGTTAGTACGTTGTGCGTTAAAAATATAGGAGGCAGAAAGTTGCAAATTTTCCAAATTTTCGCCAAAGCTTATGGGTGCTGAAAAGTGTGCCTAAATTCATCTAAAGTGGAACATTCTTAACCCCAAATTGTGTATCTTTGATAGAACGTCAAACACTCTGCTGCTGCAAAGAGTATCTGTGGTTTGCGATACCGGCGGCATTTTATCAATTGCTGCTCTAGTTGCTATTTGGTATAATTTCAAGCTGTGCTTGAACGAAGAAATCGTCAACCCCAGCTTTGTAGCTCGATACTCTGCAGGGTCACGTCGTGAAAAGACATGGTCTTGAAAAGTTGCTGCTGGCTGCAAGGTCGGGGAAAAGGAAAACACGAGGGCGTCAGAGACTGAAGCGTATGGATAGTCTGTATGCATCTTGTAATGATATCCGAGCGGTCGCCAACGTCGTCTACGATGGCACGTCAGCGATGGATAGATAGCGAGAGACCTTGCATGCGTACAGAACATACAATCACTGTGAGTTATCGTATGTAGGCTACCTGTGGCAGGAATGTAGACGTTGAGGTTGAGGCAGTCTTCGCTCTGCTGCTCGACAAACGAACTCACATCAACACGGCGAGGTCGCTCGTTCTGGTGAAGTCCTCCGGCTGACCATGGTGGGCGTGGCGGCAGCGGCTGCGGACAGACAGGTCTGTAGCGCAGAGCCACGCGGACACCTTCCCATCGCTCGGTCGTTCCAGTCGGTGGCATGAACCTCAGTCTCTGACCGCCCAACAGCGATGCGTACTGCAAACCGAGGTAGGCATCGACGAACGGCAGACGCCGGTTAGACAGCGTGACACGTACTCCGCGCAGCTTGCCGTACTGCGTCTGGACGACGCGCGGACTCATGCGAGTTGCTAGGATGGCGCCACCGACCAAGTCGAAGAGCAGCGACATGGCGATGACGCCAGCCACCAGCACCATCTCCGTCGACGACGAGGTTCTACGACGAGTTGATCGTCGGCTCCATCGATCACGTGCCGCCGACATCATCAGACCACGCGACGTCATCAGACGTGACGTCATCGCCACGTGACTGTCCTCGTCACATCCGCAGCTGTAGACCGGATATACTCGACCTGCACTGCGGTAACGTCAACAGCATCAAAAGCTCTTTTTCTGCCTCGTCTTCTTGTCCCTTAGTCAGTCAGCAATCGATGGTATATTCGGTACCAAAATGTTGTACTAAATTTATTTACGTTCCGTATCGCACGAACTTGATACAGCCTATATCAGCTTCGTACAGCATCAAAAGCAGTTATGCAAAATACACAAGCTAGGCCTACGTTAAATGCACGGACGCATTAACGCGTAAAAAAATAAGTGAAACAGCAAGCGCGCCGTACTGTCGTAGCAAGCGCTGTGCGATGTTTTTATTTACGTTTACAACTCTCTGCTTCCGAATGACGTCACACGTTATATTACTGATAAAATAAATAAATTAGTAATTTGCGCCGTGGCCAACGCATTTCCCCTGAAAACTGGCGATGTTTTTCTGGGACAATATAGGTCGCCGATGTTCTGGCTCTTACGAGCGTGGACAGCTTACGAGGCAATACCAACTTCATTGAGTACGTAAATAAAATAACGTAGATTTACAAAGCGTATACAGCTAAAAATACATCTAATGCACTGATGTACATCGCGCGTATGCCAAATGCTATGTACGTGTGTCCTCGTGTAATTCTAATGCTGACCTAGAACGCAGTCGTAGCCCGCAGGTACCTCTGCCAAGGCAAAGCTATTCGCCAGGTGGCGTCACCATCTTCGCTTTGCCAGTGGTTCTCTTATGCCCCCTTTAACGCAATGGTAACGAAAATTTCAAAGTGACCCAGAATCCAGGATTCCTGCCGGATCACGCCCGAAATTGAATCACTGGCAGTTTATGCCATGCCCGACACACCCTCAAAATTTCAGAAAGATCCGTCCATACCTTTTCGAGTTATCTTGTACACACACAGACGGACAAACAAACAAACAAACAAAGTCCGGCAAAAACATTACCTCCTTGGCGGAGGTAATAACATCTTTTTTATACGTTTTTCATCGCACTTCTTATTCCCAGAGTCAGTCAGCTGCATGCTGCAGTAACGGTTGAGCTCTACGCGCCCGTTTGTTGTGCCATGCAATAATTTCGTCTTATTTTATCGATCATTTACTGCCTTTTACGTGTGTTTAATAAAGTACCTACTTCGACCGCGTTAAATTACAAAATAAGTGAAGTTTTTTTCTTAGTCGTAGTTGAGTTTTTTTTTGGTTTTATTACACATGCGCTCTACGCAAAGAAGGATTTAATACGAGTGACGTATTTCATTTGCTGAGAAAAAAAGTAATGACAAAAAGTATATAACTGCAATCGGAAATAATTCGATAAAGTCACAGTGCAATTACCAAACAGTAATATAAGATAAATGTGCAAAACAGTTCTAAAAAGCATTCACAAACGCTGTACTTACGTAGCGCATAGTTCTGCGACGAACTCGTGCTGTTGTCGCCGCGTTGTTGCAGACGTGACGTTGTGACGTATGCTCCTGTCGCCGATCGACTGACTGCAGTGCCTATAAGCTAGGCTGTTCACGCGATCCCTCACGGTTAATTTAGTGCCGAGCCGCAGCCGCCGGCAGCGACGTGCGCTGTGCGCGTGGCAGAACGCCGCATCACACCACACCAGACATATTCCAGCAACTAAAACGGGAACAAAACCCAAGATTATATATATATATATAT
>Ga0209367_1005540_pt1 | contig 17508 bp, 11 predicted proteins | sample WorMetLIZISLAND2_FD_187412 | JGI IMG/M metagenome (GOLD analysis project Ga0209367, IMG submission 187412) | Marine gutless worms symbiont microbial communities from Max Planck institute for Marine Microbiology, Germany - Olavius geniculatus... ... | reverse complement strand
TTTGTCTATATATATATATATATATATATATATATATATATATTCTTACTTTTTACTACTCTTTTAGGCTAAGATCATATGGGTTTTTTTACCTGATACAAATAAAGATTGATTGATTGATTGATAAAGGGACAATTGCTCTCTTTGTCCCCCTGTCCTCCCTTTCTCCCCGTTTCCGGCCACGACAAAAACGCCGCCTGCCCATCCCCCCTTCACTCCTGTCGCGCCAGGTTCTAACCTACCTATCGTTACAATCCAGGAAACCTATCTAATACCCCGTTTACACGATCAAGCTGGCTCGACGAGCTCTCTATATGTTAGCTGGACGAGCCAGCTCAATGTTTGCTTGATGTTTGCTCAATGATTGCTTCGTGTAGGCTATGCTTTATGCATGCTTCATATTTGCTCGATGATTGCTCGATCGTGTAAACGCCACACAATCCACAACACCACTGCTATCAAAGGCGCCAAGACCAATTCAAATCGAGAGAGCTTAGTATATAGCGGATATAAGGATGCGATGCAGCTGCGACTGTCCGGTGCGTAAAATTTGCACCTTTAACATTCGCCACCTTCGTAAACAGCGTCCATCATTTCTGTACACGATTTATCTGCCGTAAAGTTAAATGCACACGTAAAAACTGCATTAAGCGCAGGTAACACCTCGAACATATCAAACACCAATACGTAAAATGTAATCTTTGCAATGTCTAGAACGTGAACAGAATGCGAAAGCAAACTTCTGTAAGTTCGAATTTTATTGCTTGACCGGATAATGTTCGGATTATATCGAGAATCGGTCTGTGAAATATATTGGCATGAGCAGGACGTGTGGACTACTTTAACGTCATTTTACTACATTTCCGCCTTTTTAATTGGGCGAGCCTAGCCCGGTTGCACACGTTTCCATCAGCCAACTCAGCCTTCTATCCCTCGTGGTAAAAGAATCGAGTATCGGCCTGTCTGGCTGGGGGAGACGCATTTATTTGCGTCGGCTGGCAGGTAACACTGTAATCTGAGGCTAATTTCATATGGCAGGTGACGTTCCGTTGCTCTGACAGATTCCCGTAATAAAGAGCAGTGTAGTTTCTACAGTTATGCGGTCTTTAACTTCTTGTCATTAAGAGCATCGGTAGACAATTTGGCGCATTTGAGATTAATTTGACGTTATGCGCTATATACAAATCACGTTTTACTTACTTACTTACTTACGTGAAAAAAATCGCCCAACACTCTTCAGCAGATAGTGGCCACGCGCGGTAAAGGGTTAAAGACTAACGAGGCGTCGTTAAACTGTATGTCCAGTCCAGGGCAGAGCTTAACACCGCTGAGGTCACGTAGGGGGTCAGCGCTCATCAGTATGCAAGATCACTGACTCGGGTCGATCGGTTTAGCGCTGACAAGCGATTATCTATCCGTTTCCTCGCGCCTAGCCCGCATGGACAGTCAGTGTATAATGCAACGATACGTTTTCACTGCAAATCGATGCTAGCTTGGCCCTAGAGCTTCCATACACCAGTGACCATTTGCATCTACACATTTCCTTTCGATCGATCCCTCGCATTAACCACTTTTAGGGGATAGGCCTACCCCTGTTTGACACCCTCGTTCGATCCAGCGGCAGAAAATTTTGTCTCAAAGACTAGAGTTCTTGTGGCAGCTATTTTGTGATTTTTAGCTCGCACCGTTTTGACAGATTTGCAGAGTGTGATGGACACACAGACAGACGGACGAACAGTCGGACGGACGAACGGACGCCTCGACGATAGGTTAGCTAGCTAAGACGAACGAAGCGTCATGCTGTCGCGCGTAAAAAATTCTCTTGATATGAACTCAGCGATTCATATTTCTTTTTAACAACAAGTAACTGATGTTCTTTTTCTGCATTTCTAACAAGTCAAACGTTAGTTAGTCGCCTAATTTAAACGTTGACTGTAGTCTGATTGATTTTTCCGCAGACAGTGTAGAGTTGAAACTATCGTGTTTGAGGGTCTATAGGCCTATTCAAAGCAAAAAAATTATTTTTAGTCCGGGCGGACTGACATAAGATTTTATCATTTTATTATTATTTTATTATTTTATTATCAGTCCGGGTTAATAAAATTTGCAACAACAATGACAAATGTGTAGGGAATAATCTCTTAAAATACTGTGAAAAAATACGGAACCAAACCGATGATACTGATATTTGTTTTGGGAGTTCTTTTTAGTGCTTCTGTACAGTCCACACTACACGTTTCGCTAACATATTTTTCGTGGTCCTATCCGTCAGTTAGGCAAGCCGCGGTTACCTAGCAACATTGTTGACAATCGATCTAACGTGTTTATGTGAGTAAGTTTAAATGCCGGTGTAAATCTTTCGTAGTTGTATGAAATACGCTTATTATTACCAGCAATTTAAGTGCTGAGAGAAGAGAGTCAACCATGTATAAGCTGGATTTACCGATCGATTTGAAGGAGGCGGCAGCAATCGAACGGCGCCGCGCGCAGGAAGAGCAGAGGAAAACGCGCATCTTCAACTCCAAGACGCGAATAATCGGAGTAGACGAGCAGGCACTTCAGCAGCAGATCAAGGACCGAAAACAACAGGAGGAAAGAGAGAGACGTCGACATGAAGCTTTTGGTAAGTTTTGATTGACCAGTCATGCCTAGAGGCGGCTACGGGTTACCAACCTGTCCTTGGATCATTGCGTTCTAAATTAGTTTTTTTTGCATACTACTTCGTCTAAATAGTCATTATGTAAAACAAAATTTTGCGGATTTTTGCTTAATTTTTGCTTAATTTTTGCTTTAACACTAAATCATGAACGATTTAAAGTGCCCTGGTCTTACCAATGACCATTACGGCCATTGGTAACACAGGGGCACTTTAAATCACTCAAGAGCAAAAAATTCAGTTAAAGTTGAGGTTAGGGTTAGAGTTTAGGGTTAGGGATAAGGTTAGGGTTAGAGTTAGTTATGTTACCTGGTCATATATTTCACATTTAATCGCTGACACTTCATCGAATGCGCAAACGTAAACAAGCGCAGAATATTGGCACACTATGATACTATAGCTCAAACTTGTAAATATGTTACGTTACTTTGTGTTTAATGTTTTTCCTGTTCAAATGATGATGTTGAGAAATTCTGTTTTGGTTGCATAAAAACTTGAACGATGCTAAGTTAGAACGATTAAGTCAATGACTGCAATGCCGAACCATCAAAAAAGGTACGTGTAATATTTTACATGGAATGGAATTTCACTAAAATTATACATGACGCATTGGCTATCAAAAGACATAATGCCATGTCTATGCCAATTCTTGTTGTTTTACTGTAAAAAATCTTTCTCAACAGAAAAATAACAAAAAAACAACAATTTTATTACAGATAATTACTCATAAGATGCAAATCTTTGCAAAAACAATTTTTGAATCAATAAAATTTGAGGACAGGTTGACAGTACCTTTTATTAATTTTTTTGCTGTTGCAGTCTGTGAAATTTTTTTTGGTTTAAGTTAAATTGAAGCAGTATGCTATTATATTGCCTACATTTTAGGTTGATAACAAACTCTGTAAAATTAGGCAATATCTAATAGTAAAGCCCGGTGATTGGATAAAACTGGTCACATGCTCCATGTAGGTCATAGCCAGCTGCAGTTTTGGTTTCAGAGACTATTTTCAGCTGGGCTGCATCTTTGTGTACATTTTTTGTCGATGTCTATATATTTGTCAAATATATTATCCAATTTTCAATTTTTTTTCACTAGAGCATTTTGTGGATAATAACGTCTACCACCTCATTTTCATTGCTTGTGAAGTAAAAGAATATATATATACAGGGTGGTCCAAAAAAACGGACCCCCAGTTTTATTTTCGGATAACTTCGGTAACTCAGCACCGATTTTAACCATTCTTTCACTGTTACAAGCAGAAATTTATGGTGCGTAAACGTGAAGTTTTTCTGCCCACCGCACCTTTATTGTGTGACCACATTACCTAACAAAACAGTTCTCAGTTCGTAAGCCCATGATCAAACAGCGATCATCCTTTGTTATTCTGCCCATATCAAACGATTTATTTTAAAAGTTATTACTGGTAAAAAAAGTAAATAAACACAATATGACGTAGCAATGACGTCACAAGGCAGTACTGCAAATAAGTAAGTAAGCTCAACTATTATATGCTACGAAATTGATATCTTTATGTGTTGCCTGTTCTCCGAGACCATTGTAGCTTTGACAGTGTTTGTTTTGCTAGGTAATGTGGTCACACAATAAAGGTGCGGTGGGTGGAAGAACTTCACGTTTACGTGCCATAAATTTCTGCTTGTAACAGTGAAAGAATGGTTAAAATCGGCGCTGAATTACCGAAGTTATGCCAAAAATAAAACTGGGGGTCCATTTTTTTGGACCACCCTGTATATACTGGCGTGGTCAATGGTGGCAGCTGGCAATGATTCATTTAGTCATTTACCATATCATACTTTTACTTCGAACAAAATGTGGGTCACACGAAAATGCACAAAATCACAAAACATTCACTTTTATCTCAACAGTGACATAGTCAGTTACGTAGGCCAAAATGAATGTTTCAATCATTTGACTCGAACCCAATTAACAATTAAGCCCAGCTGTCGCTATGGCGGGCCTATATCTGAAGGTCAGCATTTGATTTCCAGTCTCGGAAAGAAAGAGATTTCCCAGACTGAGCACAGTCCCATATATACCATTATACACTATGGTGATGCTGCTATATCGAATGCTGAAATCAATGACAGACTATGATACGCAGTAATTTGGCGCACATAAGTGATTAGCTGCAGACAACAACTTTACATTCATAATTGCGGCCAAACCGCTGATGCTATATTGGCAGCCCATAAGAACTCGTTATCACAATTTACTGAGTCATTGCAATGGCACCATAGCAGACCCGCTACGACATATGGTTTAGCCGCAGTACAAGCATTACAGAGACGACAGACAGACAGACAACACATCATGTCCAACATGACCAAACGAACAAACGCGCCTGGCTGCATTTTACTAGACAACGACCTGCTGCATTGTAGTCTGCATTCTGGAAATTTGCAGCAGCGGCGCGGCCGCAGAAACGGTTGCACGGCTGCAGAATAGTATACACTGTAAATTTATGTTTACTTGAAGTTTAGATTACTTACCATAATTTCGTGTAACTAACACATATTAATACAAGAAATTTTAGCTAATGCTCACGAGATGTGCAAAAGCCTATAACAGTTCCGGTTCAGTAGTTTAGCTGAAAATTGGGGTGTTCACGCTAAGTTAATATACAAATACCAAATTCTCTATCTGGATCGCATAACAATAGTTTTGTGGCGCCACCTTGTCAATGATATAGACTAGTGTCGCAGCCCGAAATTGCCAAAAAAATCCATAAAACCCCCTATTTTGGCGTTCAAGGTCATTCAAGGTCATTGAATTTGGCGCCAGTTGAGAGCCAGTGTACGACTTCCTATTAGTGATTAATAGTAACCTAGGCCCTATCTTGCACCGTTACTGAGATACAGTGACTTATTGGTTAAAAGTCGCAAATTTGTCCCACCCCCCTTTCACTTAGTGCCCTCGTTCGGGGTGACCCTCTTCGAATTTATGGAACAGCTTTATGGTTCCTGAAACTAGAGTCTTCCAGGCAGCTGACGGTGAAGATTTGGTGATTCTAGTTTGCACCGCTTTAATTGCAGTGGCTAAGATGCGCTGAAAGCAGTAGCTGCTTTCACGCGTAAAAACGTACTCAAACGACATGTACAGTAAATCTGAACATTTAATTTTTGTAGTACTGTTTGATAGTTGTTACAAGCTTCAGTTAAGTAGCAGTGGTAGCAGCGCCATCAAAGGTTAAAAAAGTAGGCAGGCAGGAAGCTGCGATTTTTTTAGCAGACACTCCAGATTGCTGATACCTAAATACTGGCAGACGGTTGCAAATTTCTGATGAAGTTTATTATGGCTGCTTAAAAATTTAGTTTTTTTCTTATTTTTTCCAAACGGGGGGTTTGCAGCCCCAGATTATACATTTCTGGACAAAAAGTTTTGGATGAAAATTTTCTAAGAATTTTTGGCAGCTTAAAATTTACGGGGGTGTGGGGTCAATTGTTGCTTGCCTCTCTTGCCACAATGCAACCAGTGATGATGTCGATGTTGAAAATGTGTCAACGTGCAGCTGCGGATGCTGTGAGGTCGGACATGATCGTGGAGCTGCTGCAGAAGCGACAGGAGCACGACATCCGTGAGCTCAACATCGCGATCAACGAGTTCCGCATGCTGCACCAGCAACCGTCCAGCCGCCGCGAGTGGGATCTCTACGACCCTGATGCTCTGAAGAAAGACCGACCGGCCCGTGTGAGCGATGACGATCCTCGCTGTGGCATGTCCAGTCTGCAGAAGTTTGATGGCGAGGATCTGAACAACAAAGCGCGCAGCAAGTTCATGGAAGAACAGAGGCGACTGTGGGCCGAGCAGCAGCTGCGCGAACGTCGACAGGTTTGTTTTCGGTTTATGTTTTGTTAGTGATTTCTGGTTTGTCTTTACCATTTTGAAGGGCCACCATTTAGAGAAGCTGCCAAAAACCTGTTATAGATGACAAAACCATAGTTATTAAATGCTAAACTAATTTTAGCACTAATTCCGACCCTACCCTGACTGTACTTCTAACCATATTCTTAACCCCAACCCTTGGAATATCAGCAGGCAAGTAAGTGAAAATGGCAGGCTGGTTTTTTTACTGTGTTGCAGAGTTTTGATAATTTGCAATAACTAGTGTTGCCGTGAGTTTAGTTTTTGACTGGACAATCAAGTTTCAACATGCAGAATCTGATTAGGAATTTTGAGCACAGCTGAACCATTATTTGGCAAAATATGTCTCTGATAAACCAGGAAGATCGATGTAAATGCTGATGCTTATGATCCAAGATGAATTTTTCTCTTTGTTTCTGATGGTCTTAGTTTCTGCCATCAGTTATCTCTGCGTTTTACTGCAGAAAACTTTTACAAAGAACTCATCAGCATTTTGTCTGTCTCAACATTGTTGATACCATAGTGGATCTAGCATGATTGTGGGAGAAAGTTTACCTGTTGTGTTGATGTGTATCTGTTTGGCTGTTTGTCTCTTTGTTTGTCAGTCCGTCTGTGCTTTAAGTTATGCGACAGAAGTCAAAAGAAAGCAGAATGACTGAGTTCATGTTGTGTCTTTTCTGACCTTGTCAGTATGTAAAACTGAGGATAATTTGAAGAAGATTTATCATCTGTACAAGCTGAAGGTGTGGGAGTTGATCTATCCAGTCTTTGTGTGTACTAGTCTCTCTATCTCTAGTAAGTAAGCGAGTAAGTGAAATGTAAATTTATGTAGCGCATATTGTTAAATTAACCTCTAATGCACTCTATCTCTCTTTCTCTGTATATCTCTGTATCTCTGCGTCTGTGTCTGTCTGTAAGGGGGATATCAGATGATCGACAAAGTTGGCCGACTTTTGTGGGAGTGGTTTAGTTGCCTGAAAAAATCGGCTGATAAAATTGGTGAACCATGACACACGGCTGATATTTTCCTTTGCTACTTCATGCAGTATCAGCCAGCACAACAGCAGATTGCAGATCACAAAATGATAGGCTTACTCGCGTCACTTTTTTTGCACTTAGGCCTAATAAACGAAAATAAATAAGAAACAAAATAAATAACTAAAATAAATATTTGTCTTCCAGTATAAACAGTCATCATGGCAACATAAACTAAATTCGGTCGACGAAATTGTCAGAGACAAAACATGCTGTGTGTCAGTTGACAAAAAGTTTTTTGCATGATACATGAGATATTTGTCGGGTGATTTTGTCGGCGGATAAAGTCACCCGACTTCAGCAATCATCTGACATTCCCTTTAGACCAGCAGACTTTTGTATGTCTGTGCGTATGTCTGTCTGTCTGCCTATCCATCTGTCTGTCTCTTTCTTTATACAGAGTGGACCAATAAAAACGTGCCACTTTACTTTTGTCCATAACCTTGCCAGTTATTGACCGATTTTCAAAATTCTTTTACTGTCACACTCTGCAGACACTTTGCAATAATGCAATTGTTATACATCCAACCATACTGTAAATGTGTCTCTACTCTACCTTGTGAAATATGCATGTATAACAATAATAACAAATAAACATTTTGTTAACATTGATAAAAAACACTTCAGACCAACATTGCAGTGAATGGTCTGTATGACACTAGACTGTGTGGGTCTAATACAGTCTAGTGTCATACGAATCATTAATCGCAATGTTGGTTTGGAATGTTTATTTCATTTACCTATATGTTTGTTATTATGGTTAGTTTTTTCTTACATTTCTATTTTGCAAGGTAGTGTAAAGACGCATTTACGGTGTGGTGGGATATATATTAATCACATTAATGAAAATTGTCAGCCGGTGAAAAAATTTTGAAAATCGGTCAATAATTGGCAAATATATGGACAAAAGAAAAGTGCCACGTTTTTTATTGGCCCACGATATATATATTTCTGTGTCTATGTCAACGCGTTAGGCTGATGATAATCAGAAGAAGGCGGATCGTCTGTATGAGCTAAAGATGCGGGAGTTGGACCAGAGAGCTTGTGAACTCCAGCATGCGGAGGAAGAGTGCCGTCGAGCGATCAACACAGCTACCAAGAACTACAACCTTGCACAGGTTTCCACACCGAGGCCCGTAAAAAACGTGCCGCATTTATTTTTTTAATAACTCCATAAAACGTCGGATGATTTTACTATTTTATGGTAATGTTAGATAAGTATCAGACATACAGTGATTTTGTGCTTTTCGTGATTTTCTGAGTCGACACATGCACTACCCAGTATGAATTCATTGTTGTAAATGGTCAAACTAGGATTTCTCCATTTCGCATGGTAGTGTCACAACAGTATTAAGGTGAGGTGGGCAAAACTATAGCCGTTTACGTCAAATGTTTTCACGATGTTGCATGCAAAAAATTATTAAAATGGTCAATGTTTTATGGATTTCTAAAAAAAATAAGAGTGGCATGTTTTTGAGACGTGCTGCAGTTTTGAAAAATAGGTTGTATATTATGACCTTGACCTTGATTCATCCCACATTCAACTGGACACATTGGGCCACACTTTAACATCATTCATGTGCAATATCAAAGGCATGTTTTCTCCTAGGTGAACCCCATTTTTGTAGGTCTTTGCCGACTGTGCCTTTGCAGTTTATTATTATATATATTGTGGCCAACCAGAGTTAGGGATAGTTTATTTTATCTGCAGACATTCACTTGAACATATTAAGAAGTCTGGCATGCTTTTCACGTTTTATATCTAAGATTTTTTTCCATATTGTTCAGTTGTATTGTTTTGTTCGTCCATTTCTGGCCTGTCTCATTTCTACCCATTTGTTGTGTGAATAAAGATGATAATATAATGGTAGACTGAGTAGTAGTACAAGATTAGCTAATGATATTGGACTTGTAGTCGTGAGGTTGTTGGTTCAATTTCCAGTCAGGTCACTATCAGGTGGTTACTACTTGGATGAGTGACGGTTTACTTTGCAGACAATCTTTGTATGCAACCAGCTTATCAGCACCAGTCAACTCAGCCTTCTATCCTCCAGGGTAAATAAATCGAGTATCAACTGGTCTGGCTAAGGCTAAGGGAGAGTGCATTCACCTGTGTTGGGTGCCAGGCAACACTGTGATTCCATATGGCAGGCGATGCTCTGTAGCTCTAAGGTGGGTTTCCTATAAAACTAAAAGCTTTTTAGCCACCCTGTGGATTTGTGAATGCAGTTTCGCGAGCGGTCGGCTAAGGAGGCGGTTCAGAAACAGCAAGCGGATGACGATAACAAGACCGAGATGGCGAACATGCTCTACGGGGATTTCCTGACGGAAAACCCGGCCTGTGCCCAGAGTGCCTTTGGAGCTCACCGCGTTATACCCGACCGTTGGAAGGGCATGACCCCTGAACAGGTCAACGAGATACGCAGAGTGCAGGACATTCAGCGCAAGGAAGCTCAGGTGGCGACTACACTGTGTAACTACCACACCGTAATAGTGTCACTGTCTGTAGAAGTATTGTAGTTGTATTTCTGGCAGTAGATACGCAGTTGTAGCAGTAGTGGCAACAGCAGTAGTACACAGAAGTGTAATTATAGTTTGTATTTAACATTAATCAGAAGATTATAAGTTTCAGTCTAACGTTTGAATATATGCAAAAATTTGTGAACCGATTTTGATGGCTTTTTGGAAGTTTTGCACATGGCTTAGGAGGAAATATGTTTTAGTGGCAGTTGCCGTTTTTTTGTGGATTTTGCCTGTCTTTTTGTCTATCTGTTCGATTTTTCACCATACCTCTGTTTCTCTGCCCCATAGAAACTTCTAACTCATAAAGTAAAAGGCAATAGAAAAGCCAGAATTGCTGATGTGAAGGCTCCCACTGGCTCCCACTGCAGTGACAACTAACAAGTGTGTAAAAACGTAGCTGAAAAAGTCAAAGGTTGAGCTATCTCCCACATCGGAAACTTTAAAATAAGTTTCATGAAACACAACTTTTGCTGCTACTGACCAAATTCACTGCCGATGCTGCTCGTTAGACAGTATAAAAGTGAACTTTCAGGTAAAATTCATAATAAGCAAATGACGGACTGCTGCATTTCATGTTGTCAGCGGGCTGACATCTTCGATTGTGCAACTCTGATAATAAAGATGATGCTTCATTATCAGACCAAGACAACCTGCATGTGAAATTTTCAGCATTAAACGTTGATTTTATCGGTTTAAAGTTTGTCGCTTTGTGTTTAAGTAGTTTTCTGTACAGGGGTGACAAATTTGGGTACCACTTAAAAATGCATGATTTTTGCTAATATCAACTAATTCAGCTTGGTTATACTTGTTGCTTACTGTAAAAAAATTGCTGACAAGCTTTTAGGGGTATCAACATTGATGACCTTGAACGACCTTGAAATTCAAAAAGTAGGTTTTATTTATTTTTTGTGATTTTTAAGCTGTGATGCATATTTCAACTGTGTACTGCATCAAAATTACTTGACATAGACCAGTACGACTTGCATATGAAATTTTCAGCATTGAACATGCACTGTGTTTGGTAAAAAAACGGACCCCTTAGACATCATGCAATAAAAATGTCAAATCTGAACGAGTTTGAATAAGGTTTTGTACACTTAATTCCCAATAAATTCTTGAAGTGATTGCCAAATTTTGTTGGAAAATATTATTTCTTACCAAAATTATTAGTTGTTGAATACCGATAGCAAAATGTCTGCATTATCAATATGGTGTTACACAAGTAAACTTCAGTGTTCATTTGCGTAACTTAAACAAACAACATCTGATTTTGGCAAAATTTTACATAAACAATGCATCATTTATTGGCAATCAAAGTGCCAAATTTCAATTAAATCTATTTACGCAAATAATAGTTACAGTGGCTTTTGTGAGGTTGCCTGAAAATGTGAAGCGTCCAGTATTAGGCAGCCGTTTGTTTAATCCTGACAACGTCCACGGCTTGCCGGGAAATTCCACGACAAACTTTTTAGCACCATACCTTTTCTTTTGCCGGAACAGTTTAATTAAAACACGATCATGTGCAGAAAACATCATTTTGTTATTATTGTTTATGTTATTTTGATTGCGTCAACAAACGTCACTTTCACTTGAGCGACTGGAGTATGTAACGCCATATTGGTATTGAAGATATTTTGTTATCGATGTTCAACATTTAATAATTTTGGTAAGAAGTAATATTTCTCAACGAAATTTGGCAGGCACTTCAGGAATTTATTGGAAATTAAGTGCGCAAAAAGTTATTTATATTCGTTTAGACTTGACATTTTTATTGCACAATGTCTAGGGGGTCCGTTTTTTACCGGACACAGTGTAGATTTTAACAGTCTGAGTTTTTTACCTCTTAAGTTCAAGGAGTTATCCCTACAGAGGCCTAACATTAGAATACTCTTTCAATGCACTTTATCATTCTATTGCATGTTGTACACTGATTTCCCAGGTGGCAGCACCAGTGTTGTTGCACATCACATGAGCATTGCTCAAATTACTTGTTGAGTTTTGACATCAAGTTATTCACTCAAGAAAAAGGATGTAACGTGGAAAATGGTGTAAGCTTACAAGATGTTCTTCCTGGGTTTTAAAATTAAAATTTGTGTTCCGTTTTTTTTGTACATCAAAATCTACAGAACTTTTAAAAAAATGTAACCCTAAAATTAAAAAAAATATTTTCTCAGAAAACTTACAGGTAGGTTTCTTCCGGCTTTGGTGAATTGAGTTGATTGCTGGATGCTGGTTTCAGCGACTGCGTGAAGAAGAAAAGCGTCAGCAGGAAGAATTTGATCGCCAGCGAGTGGCACAGGTTACTATTGAAGTTATTGTTCATGCGGTATTTATTATTTATATAACTACCATTAAAAATATGTTTATTATGAAGTCGTACATGAAGTACAAACAGCCAATAAGTGTATGCACAACCTATCCTTTAGAGATACTGTCAAATGTCAATCAACCTAGTGACAACGGATATAGTAAAAGCAGTAGAATTATCGATTAGATTATTATACTTTGCGAGTGTTTAACTGACTGCTTAAAATAGTTAAATTTTCCGGTATTCAGATAATATTTGTTAATAGCTAGCGGTTGTCAAACAAAGTAGCAGATGACAATATCGACTGTGACGTGTCATTTTTTTTATCAGAATCCAATTTTTTCAGGCAACTAAACTGCACCCGCAAAAGTTGGCCGATAAAATTGATCCTGTGTCATTTGCTTAAGTAGGCCATGAAATAGACTCACAGGTTTAACCCTTTTGTGCCTAAGCTTTTTCGACAGCCTCGCATGCTTAAGAGGGGGTCAAAATGACCCCCTCCACTAATAGTCGCATTTTGCTCGATATTTCAAGGCATTTTATGCATCACTCGATAGGGTTTCAGAAAAAGACTATAAAACTGTCTGCTGTTGGTTTTTTAAGTAGGTAAATAAGTAAATAAATAAATAAGTAAGTGAAACATGAATTTTTATAGCACATAACGTAAAAATTAACCTTTTTGTCTTTTTTTGAAGTGAAAATATATTTCAGTATTTTTATTGCCGACTAGTCAGATAAACAACAAATGAACACGAGAACTGAAAAAATGCCATTAGTTATAAATTTTAGCATTCACAGCAATACCAACTAGCTAGTTTATTGATATTATCCGACATGTCCCAAAATTTGAAAAACCTGACTTATTAAGGGTAGAGTCGTGTGTAATATGTCAGAAAATGCCTTTGGTGTATAGGAGCAGATAGACAAAATATATTGGTGGTATCGGCGCAAAACAAAAAATTATTTTTTAAAAAACCACAGGAGGGGGTCGTGGCATAGAAAGGTTAAAAGGTAACTTAATAAGTCATAGAAATTCATTGATATACAATCTTTATGTTGATAGATATTTTTGACGTCTTGGCAACTGCTGCTGCCTTCTTCGGAACGTCCGGACAGTCAGTCCGAAGAAGACAGCTCAGAGGTTGCCGAAACGTCAACGATATATATCAAAATAAAGGTTGTATATCAATGAATTTTTCTGAGTTAGTTGGCCATAAAATAACTTGACCATTGTTAACTCTGCAGGCGCGGGCGGTGGAGTTGCTGACGCGGGAGCAGGACCGCCGACGTCGCGACATCAACGAACAACTTGCGACCGAGAACAGACGACTCGCCGGCGAGCAGAAATCTCATCTACACTACCTCGACAAGGACGTCTACACCAACGTGCCGACCGCCGCGTACTTCATGCAGTGGAATACCTCCACCAGATAGACCAGGTAAACGCCCCCACTGGCGGATCCAGAAATTTGGAATACGGGGGGGGGCGAAAGGGTATGGTGTGGAGTTTGGGGAAGGGGCTGTGCCGTCTTCTAAGAAAATTGTTTAAAAATTTATGAAGAAGTAGCGCATTTTTGTGCAAAGTTGTTTTAACATGTATCTAGTCAGTAGGAGGTGACGGCCGCCCTCGCCCCATCTCTCTTCTCTTTGAATCCGCCACTGCTCCTCAATTCCCTGGAGGGATAGAAGGCTGAGTTGACCTAACGAGGACGTCTACACCATGGTGCCCATCGCAGACTACTTCATGCAGTGAAACTTCAGCCCCAGTCAGACAAACTGAATGATCCCACATGGCAGGTGACGCTCCGCAGCTCGGAGATGGGTTTTCTATAAACAACTATATCGTTTAATTATTTCCAATATGGCAGGCACCTGCTTTATGCAGTGGAACACCTCTACCAGATAGACTGGGTAAGCACTTCCACACCCCCGCCTTAATGCCAGTCCTTGGAGGGATGGAAGGCTGAGTTGACCTGGTAGCCTTCTCGATTTATCTACCCCGGAGGGATGGAAGGCTGAGTTGACCTAAGATAAATAGAATATCTACGTGTGATCCATTGTTAACATTTCAGTTGTTCAATACAGTACAGTACAAAATTTTACAGACAACAGACAGACGGACAATACAGCGTATCATAAGCATGACCTATAACCTCCACAATTGTGGATTCTGCAAGGCCTTAAGCAGTTTTGAAATAGATAGGGCAGTGCACAGTATTTTCAGCGTAATTACCATTTTGTGGATTTATTTGGAGTATTTTAATCCAAGCTGATCAGACGTAATGATTAATATTTTATCTGTGGAATGCTAAGCGTATTAGCTTAATTTTACTTAGATATTTTTTTTTGTTTTTGAGCCATTTAACTTTAAATCAATAACATTATATTTTGCTGTGTTGTGTCCAGGGCATGCAGAATTGCTCACACAAGAACACCCATCCGCAACTGGCCGCAGTCACCGTCCGACAACCTCGTGTTTCGTATTATTAGGATTGTTCATTTCGCGAACGATGCTTTTCTTGAGTTATTTTTTTGTCAAAATAGCTTAGCCCGCACGCAGTATTTAGCCTGAGCCCATGTATACGTCGTCATGTGTGGAAAAAGTATTAACAACTGATTTGCATCTATGTGTGTGATGAACGTCGTGCCGTTGTTGCATGTCATGTTTTGCTGATGTTTTCTTTGTGTATATGGGGTGATCCCAATGTTTGAATTGTAAAAAAATTAGCTGGGGGGTTAAACTTTTTGACGATCAGAGTCCAACCAAAATTGTGATGTGAATCCTATGTATATAGTACATAGCAGACCCCCTCAGAGCATAATTTGACAGGGTGTTAGGGGGTTCTGAAACAGTTGGGGTTGAATTCCCCGACCCCCCTCAGTAATTCAAACATTAGGTGGTCCATACAAATTAAGCCCCTAAATGACTTTCATAAACTCACAATTTCATCAAATATTAACAGATTTTTAAAAAGCTCTTCTCTAGCAGTGTCGTCAGGCAAAAGGGAGAAAGGACGGATGGATGTTGAAAAATTGTCCGAAAATTTTCTTATCCAAACATTTTTGTCCAAGAATGCAAAATTTGGAGCGAAAAAACCCATTTTGGGTAAATTTGTGGACAAAATTGGGATTTTGAGCACCTGCAATCTCGTCTGTCGAAATTTTGCAACTGTATGTCGGAATTTTGTCCAAAATTTGCAGCATCTGATGTAAAATTGCAGCTTTCTGTGCCACTTACCTTTTTTAAACTTAAAATGCCGCCGATGTTTACTAGCCATATCAATGGTAAACTTCGAATACACTGACCAATGTTTCATCTGAACGCATTTTCAAGCTGACTGAATTTTACAAAGTATATTGGTGATAAAATTTTGAAATTTGGTCAATATTCGACGAAGCCATGATGAAAGCTTGCGGGTTTACTATTTATTGGACCACTTTGTACATCTGAATCTAGTATTTGTCTGTTGTTAAAATTACAACAGTGGTTTCGGTATCAGGAATTGACTTTTTTGATCGTTTGCTTTGATTTTGTAGACGTAACATCAGTTAATTTGTTTCTGTATTTTACCCTATATTGTTTTCATTTTTTAAAATTTTCTGTCATTACTCTGTGTGTCGAGACATGATCTGAAATATAAAAAAAATCTTCGTAAGTCCATGACCGACGCGTTTTGATTATTACTGTCCGTGGTAGCAATGGCAGTATTTTTAACGTCGTCTCTTTAGTTTTTTTTAGCCAACCGTACTTAAGTAACGGTCGAGCTATTAGCATGGTTGTCGTCTGTCCGTCCGTCCGTCTGTCCGTCTGTAACGGATGTACCCTGGTTAACGGGTAGGTTGTAGGGGAAAACGTTTTACACGGATAATTAGCCATATGTGTTAAACTCGGGCATGCACAACCTCAGCCATCTAGACTGGTGCAAGGAAAACATTTTCAAATTTGGGGTTGAATAGAGGGGAAACTGGCCATATCTCGGAAACGGTGAGAGATACGGCCAAGGTTACTGTTAATTGCTGATAGGAAGTGGCATACGCCCTGTCAGACGAGATGGAAATTATTGACGTTGGATGACCTTGAAGGTTACTAACAACCAGTACGGTCGGCTATCCTAGCGACAGCTGGCTTCTTGTTTTTGTTTGTTTCTCTGTTAACATGATAAGTCATGAACCGCTGCATTTAGCTTGATAAAATTTTACACGAACATATACCTTGATAACCGCAAAACCATACTGAATATCAAGGTCATGGGTCACAGGTCAAGGTCACGTGGGTTGTTTCTGCTTTGTGTGCACGCCATTGCGGCTACCTCGGACAGTACTTAGCCTTGAGCAAGACTTGACAGTAGTCTAGTTATTTTTAGGGATGGAACAAGTTCCCGTCTAGTTGAAACATTAAAAATAACAACTGATCCGAAATGGCCATTAGTTCGACTCATTCTGAACGCAAAAAAAACTAGACTATTAAACCTCTACACGACAACTAGAACATGCTGAAACATTAGGCCTACTACTAGTAAAAGACCCCCGGCAGAAATTTACAAAAGAAAGATTAAATTAGCGGAGATTTTAATTGATTCCGGCAACAATTTTTTAATAGCCTATTTCGTCATAGTTTATCGTTATTAGTTGGCGATTTGGCTTCGCGATAACGCACTGATCTTGGTTAACGAAAGTGCTCTACTTGTTTGATTGTCTGGGGCTCAGAAGTTTGAAGTGTGGCGGGAACGTGGGATTTTTACGCGTAACAGCAGCTAATGCTGTAGCGCGTTTTAGCCATCACAATTCTCTCTTTCCGATGTAGTGGAAAATTTGTCGCACCAGAAAATAATTCCCACATGCAGCAGTACGGGTTAAGGTTAAGATTAGGGATAAGGTTAAAGTTAGGGTTAGGGTCAGGGTTAAGAGTAGGGTTAAGATCAGGTTTAAGATTAGGGTTAGGGTTAGGGTTAGGGGTCGTCCATAAATTACGTCACGCGATTTTATGAAAAAATTTACCCCCCCTTCGTCACACTTCGTCACACTTTCCTGGACCCCCTTCAAATATGACGTCACAAACATCTAACCCCCCCCCCTTCCGGCAGCCTGTAGTGTAGAGTACAGAGA
>Ga0209367_1005539_pt1 | contig 17512 bp, 12 predicted proteins | sample WorMetLIZISLAND2_FD_187412 | JGI IMG/M metagenome (GOLD analysis project Ga0209367, IMG submission 187412) | Marine gutless worms symbiont microbial communities from Max Planck institute for Marine Microbiology, Germany - Olavius geniculatus... ... | reverse complement strand
AAACTCAAACGTTTTTACAGCTCGCTATACACTGGACTGTACAACAACCGACAAACTAACATCTGACTAGGCCTATAGGCGCTGTTGCACTGCATTAGTGTGATGCTGAAAGCCGTCGCCCCTATTCAGTTGCAGGTCAGGGCTGTATGACAGTCCTGCAAGCCAAATAACACAGCATATGTTATAGACTTATGCATGTTTTGCTACTAATCTACGGCCTCGATGTGGCTGTATGCTGCAGGCCTACAGCTCTGTAAGTCGCAGACTTGCCGTGTCCAGCAGTGATGCGTCAATTGACGCACGCGGCTGTTTCAGGTATATCAATTGCTCGGCTGTTCTAGTGTTAATGCCGTGTTTATCAACAAGAGACGTGCGACAGCCTTAGTAGTTTCTATTCGCAGGTTGTCTTGATTTAACTCTATCTGCAGGGTGGTCCAAAAAACGGCACAAAGTTTATGGCACCTTAATTCTGCAACCGTACATCACAGAGTCATGCGGTTTTCAACAAAATGTTCCGAAAGAAATTCTTTACATGACTAAAGTCAGTGTTTAAATACAGCAATTAAATATTTTTTGTTTTGCCGCTGGCAAGTGAATTATTAAAAAACAGAATTACCTTTAATGCACCTTGTCCATAAAAACTTACCACTATTATTTTTTCAATAGCTCCGTGAAACATTGGCCGATTGCAATAGCTTTTGGCACGCAACATTACGAAAAAACTTGACGCAAAGGTGTATAGTTTTGGCTACCTTACCTTAACGTTGTCGCTACACTACCGTGTAAAATGCAGAAGTCGCAGTTAGGCCACTGACAACAATAAATTCCTATCGGGTAGCGTATGCATCAGCTCAGAAATTATAAAGTGAATAGCGACAAACGCAATTATCAATTATTATCACTTAAAAAATCACACATGTCACATCACATCATCTTTATTTCAGCATGTGCTCAAAATGTTTTTATGCAGTACAAACGCAAGTGGATGACGTTGACAGTATTTGCCAACAGCACGTTAAGTAACTGAATGACTCACGCGGCCCACTCGCTGTTGATGTATCATTTCAGTTTGTCAACTTATAATTTTAAAATAAAGACGAAGCAACAAATTTTCAATGACTTTGTGGTTTCAGTAATTTTCTGAGCTGACACATGCACTGCCCCGTATGGATTCATTGTTGTCAATGGTCAAAATACGACTTCTGCATTTCACAAGGTAGTCTAGCAACAACCTTCTGGCAAGGTGGCCAAAACTGCAGACATTTACGTCAAGTTTCTTTTTAATGTCGCATGCCAAAAATTATTAAAATTGGCCAATGTTTTACAGAGCTATTAAAAAAATAAAAGTGGCACGTTTTATGGACCACGGTGTCGAGGGTAACAGTGTTTTTGCATAGTTCAACTGCCAGCGGCAATAACAAAGAATATTTAACTGCTGTATTCAAATACTGACTTTTGTTATGTAAAAAATCTGAAAACGGTTGCAAGTTATGGTGTCATTAATTTTGCTCCGTTTTTTGGACCACCCTGTATTTTGACACAATTCACTCTAGAAAAATACGGCTCAGCCACAAATTGCAAAAAAAACCACTAAACATCTATTTTAAAAATTCAAGGTCGTTTAATGTCATCGATGTTCACACCAATAAAAAGTTTGTCACTATATTGCTTGTTATGATAAGCAGCACGTCTCTGCTATCTGCAACCGTTTTCAAGCTACACGAGCCAATAGCGGTAAACTAACCACTTGTATATTCTTAAAAATGTACGTCCTATGCTAAAATAATGTCATGCGCAAAATGTCCAGGTCCATCTCTAGCCATTTCGGCGCAATTCACTCTTAAAATGTGTGTCGCAGCCAAAAAATCGCAGAAAAAATTATTAAAAACCGTATTCTGAGAGTTCAAAATCATTCAAGGTCAGCAACGTTGACAGCAATAAAAAGCTTGTCATTAGTGCCTGTTATGATAAGCAGCATGTCTGTGCCTAGGGTTAGGTTAATTCTAGTTGTGTTTACTCAATTATGTTATTTTTATGTTACCCATAAATTTAACATCTTTGTACCTACATTGCTAAACGCACAGGAAAATGTTATTCTACAGACACATTTAAAATTTATTTACAATTTTGCGGCGCTCATACTTAAGGCGGTTCTTAATTTGAAATGCACTAAATTTTTCCATTAATTTTTGATCCACAGATGTCTTATTTAACTCGTCATGAATGCGAATGTCTGAAATGGGACCACGAGTGATAACTTTGTCGCATAACTTCAACAACATACTGACATTTTCTGGGGCAAATCAGCACCAAGCCAACTCAGAAACAACTCATCTGAACTGTTCTGGCCAGATACAACTTGTGGTCGTATGTATTTACAATACATATGTAATGTTGTCTCTGATTTGTCACGCATCCGGCAAATTTTACTCCGTATACGATCGTATACTTTCCTGTTGCCAATACCTGACAGTACTTCATTGTCCTTAATTTTTGTTTTAACAACATGCATAGATGTAAGGCCTTCACCAATTTTGGAGTGAAACAAGTTGCGAAGTATGGACAATGATGTCTCATTCCAGATGCTGCGTTTTGCTGTCGCAGGTCCAACTGCCGAACCAACTGCGGAACCTTGTGTCTGTGGTGCAAGTCCAACTGCTGAATCTCGGGTCTGTGGTGCAAGTCCAGCTGTATTACTGGTCATATCAGTACCAATTTGTTCAACCTCAGGCACAGTTGCTGCTAATGTCTCAGTCAGTGTCTTTGATGCCGCAACGAAACTTGTGTTCTCTTTCTACCAACCTGTAGCATTTCTGTGCAGTTGACTGTCTATGGCACATCAAGTCTGCTAAGCTTGCTGTCAGTTTAGAATGTGCCTGGTGCACTGATGACACTGCAGTTTTTCGAACAATGTTTAGTGTGATGTTTTCACCCAAACCTGCTTTACTCCATACTCTTTGCACTGATTTCGTTATCTGTCCACTGGTCAAACCAGCATTGAGCCAACTCAGAAACAACTCATCTGAACTGTTCTGGCCAGATACAACTTGTAGTCGTATGTATTTACAATACATATATATGTATTGATGAAGTGTTGGTGACAGAACGACTTTCGCTGCGCCGTATGTTACAGCTGTTTTATGTTCTGCAACTGACACAACATACTGACCGTCTATTTCACGTGCTTCCCTGAACTCCTTCACAGTCATGTTGGCCAATACGCCTGATCTATTTGCATTTGCAAATGCTATTTCAGTCAAAAGGAAATCACGTACATTAACATATTCGCTCTGCACCACGTTAGCGATCCATTGCCGATTTTGCCAATTAGTTTGACAGCTGACAACACTTGTTTACTTGTCCTAAACTGTGCCAACTGTTTGGCAGTTACAAGTTTTCCCGAATCTTTATCCATTTTCTGCTGCTGGCGTTTGCCACACTCTTTTCGGTAAAAAGCAATCTAGAAACTCACCCGGTCTTTCATCTTTGTTATCAGCTTATCATCGGCCTTATTTTCAGACATAGCAAAATCGTAGAAATGTTTCAGGCTGTTTAAATAAGCCTTTTTAATTGCTGGTAAATACTGCTTTTCAGTGGCATACTTACTAAACACATCGAGCACTGATCGATCCCATAACGTTATGTTGCTCTGTTGAGTTAACGTTATCAGCTTAGCCATCTGAGAAGCATGTTGAGTTGCTGACTTTGCATGCTTCCTACCATTATCTGCAAATGTTATCCACTCATAGAACGCTTTAACATCCTTTTCAGCTTCAGTTTTCGTTACATTTTTATTAAGCCATTTTTCTACATCTCTTGTTTCCCCATCATCATCACTACATTCCATGTCACTGTTAGCATCTGCATCTGTGGTGCTTACAACTGTATTGCTTGTATTACCACAACTAGCCGAGTAATTAGCATCACTTTCTACAGACCTCAATCTTTCTGCATTATGCATTTCTGCGTCATCCACTGCTCATGCATCATCGTCATCACTACATTCCATGTCACCTGTGTTACCATTCAGCACACCATTAGCAGCTACATCTCGGTTCTTCACAGCTGATGTGCTTGTTGTGCTTTTACTTCTAGTAGACCTTGATGTTTTTCTTGCTGCTATTAAAAGTTCCCTGTAAAGCGGTGAATGCTGAGGGATCTTACAAGATCGTAAGTGAAATGCAAGGCGTGTTACTACGCATGTGCAGCCTTCAACGGGACAAGGTCGTGCCTTATGGTAATCCTTGTATTTTAAATGCCTGGCTGTACTGTGTGAGTGTATTTTACGCAACCGATAACATTTTACAGCGTTACGCGCATCATCGGACATCCACTCGTGGCATTCCCTCAAATGACGAGGCAGGTGAACAACACGGGCATCACAGTCTTCTACTGGGCAAATCTTACGCAGTCTGCCAGCTGCAGTACATACATCAGTGGTCTGCTCACTCTTTTGCAGATCTGTATAGCACACAACACTACACTACACTGTCTCAAAAAAACATCCCCACCATTTTTGTCTGTAACTTAAAAACCAATTATCAAATTTTGATAAGTTTTGGTATAAATATTCCGGACACAACTTACCATTAAATGACTATTCAATTTCCAACCTCACCCAACGTTTGTTTTTGCACTAGCTGGGAAAAGCATAACCAGTAAAATATCACTTTTTTATCCAATCTGATATGCTTGTTTAATTAACATAACACATAACAACACATTTTGTTCACATTTCTCACACTGTGGCTGACATTTTATTTAGTTGTCTATTTTTTAACTGCCTATGATAAAATTGCTTGAAGTGTTGGCCCACTATGCGAACACAGGCAAGGAGACGCTTTCTCCATTCACTTGACAGCAGTATCGATAATGTTCTGCTCCAGACCAATACAGGCTCTACCAGTCACTTCTGACTTTACAAAAATTCCTAAACTTTATCTGGTGGACACATTGCTGCAAGGCAGTTAAACCTTGTAATAGGGCTGCTGTTGGGGCTCACAAATTAGGACAGATGGAATTTATGGACGTTTTTCCATTCATTTCAACACGTATTATGCCTGGTCTGCTATCCCCAAGTAGTGCAAAAGCAGACGTTGGGTGAGGTAAAAACTAAAACACTTATTTAATAGCCAGTTGTGTCGGAAATATTTCTGCCAAATATTATTAAAATCTGCTAATCTTTGTTTAAGGTAGGATCGATAAAGTTGGGGATGTTTTTTCAGGTTTTCTGTTTTTTTTAATGCATATTTCGCTTAATCTACTTTTTGTAGGTAGTGCAAAAGCATACATTGGGTGAGGTAGAAAACTAAACAATCATTTAATGGCAAGTTGTGTCAGAAATATTTGTGCCCAAAATTATTGAAATCTGATAATTGGTTTCAAAGTTCAGTCAAAAATGGTGAGAATGTTTTTTTGAAACACAGTTTAGAAATTAAAAGCAATAAGTCGCGATACAGACGAGACAGGCCAAAACTGTTGTAAAAAATATGAAAATGTCACAAACTGGATAGTATTTAAAATATGTAAACTGTCAGTGATTATATGTAGAACAAAACCAGAATGCCCACTGAAACGAAACAAGAGCACACCTCATATACACATACACGCTGGTTACACCAGCTGCAGCAGAACGGTACATATCAAATGCCTATGGTGCAGCCACCTGGCGAATACCTGAAAACTGTAGGCATTCATCAATATATAAAATGGGCAGCTCTGAGGTATAGACACCTATAGGTAATTAGCTAATTACAAATTAGCTAATTAAAAGTCAGTTACAAAATCTGACGTGTCTAAAAAAACAAAAAAAAAACTTAAAAACTTTGCACCCAATGGTATCGCGACCGACCCATAGGGACACCTTTTCTCGTGAAGTAAACCTATAGGAACTTACGAACCATCGCCAATCTCCCATTGACACCTGTTGTCCTGAAAGAAAAGGTTGGCCCTACCCCCAAGATGACGCATAACAGTTGGCTACCCTAGCAACAGCTGGGTTCTTGTCTAATCATACATGAGACCCAGCCACTGGATGGCAATACTTGTTCAAAGGCAGAAAGTATGCTGCTATATTTTCGCTACATTGCGGACTTTATAAAAGACTTGCGTTTGAAGTGTTTATGTCGAAATCCCTAATAACCAAGTCAAAGTCAGAGTCCAAGTACTCTGAAACCAGACTCAATTGTAGACAAAACTACATAAATCACTACTGTGATGGTAAAAAGCAAACAACAAACGAATGGTAACCAGTGCAACTGCATGTCTTACTTTCATCATATTCAGGGTTCCTACAGGTCCTCTGTAGCAAAATTCCCCTATTTTTTCCTGACTTTTAAGTCAAGAAATAACAATTTCCCCGTCCTTATTGAAACAATAACCGTATTGCACAAAATCAGAAATGACCTGTGAAAGTGCCATGAGCTCCCCCAGAGAAGTACGTGGCGCAGCCCTGGCCCAAAACGTACTTTACAGCATTTTGACGCCCACAAAACTCCATCCGGTGACATCAGATTTTGTGCATTTCTAACGTTTGAGTGCTAATCATGGAATCATTACTCTAATCATTTTCAATTACCCTAACTTTTCCAAAATAATATTTTTTCCGGAACTTTTTTTGACCATACAAATTTCCTGAATTTTTCTAATGTTTTCTGACCTGTAAGAACCTTGCCATATTACAAATAATTTTGACCATCTAATCAGATAAGTTCGATCACACAATAAAGAGGTTATCACGCACCTGTGTTCATATTGACTTTCTATCAAGCCCTTGGTAGATAACAATTTTCAGCTATGCTCACAGCATTTATCAGTTCTCGGGCTGGATATATGGACCGACATAAAAACAGCCATGTGATAAACTGTAAGTTATCAAGTACAGTACTATAGGTAAAGTAATCCACATACCTGGCGAACCAATCTGTCCTGGTTGTCCAGCAAAAACAGTGGCATCAAAATTCCCAAGAGCTCCAAGGTTACCAGGGTTTCCAATGTGCCGTGTCTCTTCAGGTTGTGTGGTTCCTCCAGAGAATCCTTCTTGTCCAGTGTTTACTAATGTGCCTTTGAGGTCCCGGAAGCGTGGCTGACCTGGAAACAATGACAACAGCAGTACTCAAGTGGCAGTAAAGTTTGTCAAGCAGTGGAGATGCTGCTACAGTTGCTGTTGTCATGACACCGACCACTTAGGCATAGTCTTAGTTTATTTATTTACATATTCGAAGGTGAGTACAGCGCTTCATCGTCTTCCCATTATAAAGATTTAAGATGCCACTAGTTATATGGGATGACACAGTGTTACCTTCCATCTAATGCAAGTAAACTCACTTTATGTTAATGCTAGAGAAACTAACAGGAGGTGAGAGCTGGGTGCTCCAGCAACATGCTAACAAAGTCAAAGTGGTGTAACATAACACCAAATTTGAACTGTGCTCGGTGGCTTCTACCCCCCAAATCTGGAATCAAAATCTTTTCCCTCAGTTTTGGGTTCAGCTTTCCCCCAATTTCTGACTCAAGCTTTCCTCTTTATTTTGTATTTTTTCCCTAAGGGAAAGTTTTGTTGAAGGTGTAGATTAAAAATAGGGAGAAGTTTTGATCTACAATCATAACACTTCCCTTTTTCTACACTAAGCGCAAGTTGCACCCACGATGTATAATGATAAAAACCACTGACAGCGCCCAACAAATAGGCTAAGCTAAGTCCTGAATTAAAAGGCTTAGCATGTAAAAACTTGGGGATATCAAGATAAGAAGAGATATCAACAGAATAATTTTATCAAGGCTGACAAAGCAGAAAAAAGCATTGATTCTATAGATGCAAATTCTATGAACAGTGGTGTCATTCCACAAAATCCTTGGGGGGTCCACTCTCTTTCTTTTCCCTTTCCTCCTCCTTTCCTTTTCCCTTCTCCTCTCTCCCTTTCCCCTCCTTTTTTTTTCTTTTTTTGCCCTCCCTTTCCCTTAAAAGTAGGCCCCTTTTAAATCCAGGTAAAGGATCTGGGGGAGCGCTGTAAGCTCCCGCAGCGGGGTCTGAGGCGTAGCCCCAACCGAAATCGAATTTGGTGCATTTTCAGCCTTAAAATGTGACATCTCGTGGCAACAATCTGAATGACTTTCCTGAAAATCAGTTGACCAAATTTTATTTAGTTTACACAGTAAATGTATATAACAGTCATTAACAGACCAATAAATCTAACACTTCTTCACTCTAACAACCTTGCATGTTCTATAACACACTTGAACTGACAAAATTATACTCAACTGATGAGTCCAACTGCTAGGATAATAAATGTTTCTTTACTCGCCTATGTATACATAAGTATATTATGCTTAGTTTACGTGTTGCCATTTAAAATCCATTAATCAACCAAAGTCTACTGCAAGCACACATGTCCTATGTCTCATCAGAAAACTACTGTAACACAGCAAAAAGAACACAAATTTGACATTTTAGCTGTTTCACGTTTAATCCAAGGTACAATTTACAAAACAAACTGAAATCATAAATCCTTGGAGGAGTCCGTAGACCCCCCAGGCCCCCTCCCTAAATGACGCCTCTATCTATAAAAGCACTTTCAGTGCTGGGACCTCTGTGAAAACTTTACAAAAAAAATTGAGGGTGAGAACCCGCCCAACTTTGGGTCAAATGTCAGTTTTATTTTCGCAAATATTTAGTAGTGTATAATTGTCAGATGCGCAGCAAAAATCAAATAACTGGCAAACAGACCTCCCGTACTCTGTGAATCAACACCGCATTCACCATTCCTAGCATTGCTACTGCCAGCAGACAGAAAAGGTGATACCGATGGACAATCAGCTGACGTTATCTGTGCAACGATATACACAACACAAATGCAATTACAGAAACACAGCTAACATCAGTAAATGCGTGACATTCAACATTAACGTCACTTTTTTAACATTTCAAATCACTACCATTACTATTTTTCACAATGACTGTCATATAGCACACTACTTTGGTGACTTTGGCAAAGATATACCAGAATAAATTTTATATTAGGTACCCTTTGGACATTCGACATAAAGTTAAATGCTAATTAGTCGCCTGGAAGCGATAGCTTGCGAAGCGGACGAAAGTTTTAGCCCAGATGTTTCTTTCAACGCGAGATCACCGAGATGCGTGGGCCGCCCGGCGTAAAATTTTGCACGATGGTCAGTACTAGGCCCAATTTTATAATGCCGGTCCAAAATTTTTTGGGGTACACTCCAAAAAAATTTCAGTGGCCAAAAACATGCAAAATTTAGCCCGATTTTTACATGCGCTAGAGAATGACTAAGTCTTACTAGAGCAACCCCCACCGCGGACGAAGGCCCCCTTACAACTTTTTTCAAAGGTCAGTCAAAAATTGGCTTAAAATGTAGCGTATTAGCCACGAGAACTTTGGAGCTAAAGGGAGTAGCTTCATGAAGCTTTGCCACGTGACGTGCTGCTAGATGGGGGTGATAACTCGAGTACAATTTTTAAAGGGCACCATTCCCTTAAAATTTGAGAAGTCAAAAAACATCCAAAATTTAATACGTTTTACGACAACTTTAGAGTTTGTCTGCGAATATCTCTGGAACTGATTGAGATGTTAACAAGCGGTAATCGGCGCTATCAAGTACGATCAATTAAGCGTTAACAAAAAATTTGGTGAACTTTGGTCCACTAAAACCAAAGATTACGTGGCTAATGTTTACCCACCCAAAGTCAAAAGTGCGCATTTAGTGTATACTAAGGCATTTGAGTACGGGCCACGTGACTTTGCTACCGGGAAAATTTTACCCCCTTATTTTTTACACCATCCGGACTTAGGGCGCCGGGTGGACTCAGGTTGGGCTTTGCCCAAAATTTCTAGTTAATTTTGATATATGAAAAATTTAAAGTTTGGTTGTGAATTGACATATTCTTAGGCAACAGAACAACTAAAGCAAGAAGAAGAACTGCTATAGCTGGTAAAAACATTTAAGGGTTCACAAAACTACCGTAAATTCAAACGTGTATGTTAAACCTCAGCAGCTGTGTGTTCATGTTGATGACTGTGATAGGATAACAATGTCGTCAAAGCACTTGCGGCAGCAGCATCTTCAGCAGCCTTACGCGATGACCCTTCCCCAAAGAACACTTAAGCGGGAGAAGTGGCGAAAGTGATTACAGACCGGAATGACTGCTGCTTGTAACCCTGACAAAATTAATAACAAATCTGCAGCTGCAATTATTTTCTCTGCTGCTACCTGTTGACAATAAGAGTAAATTTAATGTTAGCAACCCAATACTAGAGCCCCCGTGTAATATTTTGCCAACAGAAAAAGCAGCAATGGCCACAGTCACAAAGCTTAACAGATGAACTACAACTACATACAATGAATGCCAGAGGTTAAACATGCACATAACATATGCAATACACATACAACTGTGCATAGCATGATACAAACAAAATATAAATTACAAGTCACATTTAACACTACAACTACAAATCCATGTATGCGATATAGGTCTTTCCTATCACATCATATGTACAACTGTAAAGTATGGGTAAACGGGCAATTGTAGGTTTACATGAATTTGTGATAGGTGCTTGTCAATTATTAGTCATTATTTCCCGGTAGTTATTATGCCGTATTGGAAAAATAAACAGTATCATTTACACCGCTAGGAAATTTTTCGTTAAGTTCTGAGCCTTGAGCTGAGAGTGGTCTTTTGTGCTAAACGTAAATGGCAAAGACAGAAAAAAAATTAGATAATGCCTTAAAAGATTTTAATAAAAACATTATTCCTTTTATTAGTCACGGTGCTTAGATTTGCTAACAATAACATAAGACAGGTACAGCTCGTCTTATGTTGAGTTTGAAATTATATGTATGACACATTTCTGGATAACAAGTAAAATACTCAAAGAGAAAGAAAGAGAAATAAATTGCAATTAACACTGTCACAAAATACAACACAGCAGCATTAAAAAGAGCATGCATTCTTAAAAGCATGTATACCTCAGAAATGTTCATGACTTAAAACTGAATGTTCATTCTGTGCGCAGCATGTCTCAGTCGATCAAGAGAACGAGAAAAATCACCTGCAAGAGCTGCATGCCACACACAAAAACACAAAATTTTACGGACAAAAATCTACACCAAACCTATAACCGAAGTAGATGGTTGTAATTAGGGCTGTACCGAATATTCTATTCATATTTTATTTAGGCCAAATAGTAGGCCGAACAGTGGGTTACTTTACTTTTTGACTTAGACTTTCGCTGAGTCTAAACTTCGGTCTAAGTACCTACTAAAGTCAAAAAGTAAAGTGATTTCGCTGAGACTTTTCGCTGAGTCCAATGGACTCAGCGAAAAGTCTCAGCAATTTGCTGAGTCCAAAAGTACCTACTTAGATTAAAGCTGAGCCGAACTAACCTGGCTAAAGTCGGTTCGATTTGCGTGGAAAAGATAGCTTTAGCCCTTAGGGCTTAACTTTCATTGAGTCTGAATCCACTTCAACTTTTGACTTTAGCTGAGCAAAAACATGGCGACTATTTACAGCCCTATGCGTACGGATAGTTGAGTAAATTTAAGCAGACTGGTATCAAAAATAAACGCCGTATGCAATGACGTCAGATGTTACGTAATTTCGTTATTTGCGTGCGCGGCGCAATTAAATAAGCAAGTCAAGGAGTAAGTGCTTGATTTATTTTCTGTTAGGTTTACCTGTTTTCCGCCAAAGTTTAGTTGAACTGTGGTCTAATTACAGACTTTAGCGTTCAGCTTTAGCTTTCGCTCTGCGAAAAGTCTCAGCGAAAGTCTAAGTCAAAAAGTGAAGTGACCCAGTGTATTCGTATTCGGCCGAATAGTATTATAGTAGTGCAAAAAATAGACCGAATACGAATATTAAGCATGCCATTGCGGCGTTGCCACTTGGTGCTCCTGCATATAGCCTCAAAGATAGCTGCTGTCAGCCGGCAGTCTCCGTACTCCATAGCATAACGCCCACACGACGCTTTAAGACTTTCCCTTTGCAGTTTAATATACAGCATGTTTAGTTAGTGTCAGCAATCTTTGTTAGTATTATTCGTTTAACGCAAACACAATTAGGATAACCGACTTGGATTTTTTCACAGTATGTGTGAAAGTCAAATCCAGGAAATTGTGCATTGCGTTTGAACCTGCATCAACTATTCATATTTTATTCGTACTCAGCCAAATAATAAAATGAATTATTTTTATTCGGCCGAATAGTAAAATCTGCTATTCGGTACAGCCTTAGTTGTAATGACTCTGTCAACTGTGTATGCTGTAGCAAACAGATATATACATTAAAAACTTTTAGATATTCGACTAAAGGCTCACTCCGTTACGGAATGTGTCATCTTCAAAACGACCTAAGCTGATTAGCATGCTTTGCGCAAAGGTACATGTGGCATTGCATCATTCGATGGTTCATGCTATGATTAAAGTAAGCAAACACAAATGAATCGTAATCAATACTACGTTATAAAAAATAAACAAACAGCAACTTAATATTAATTACACATGAATCGAAGCGATGAATGAACAATATGGCGGTCATTTAGCTGCGAGCAGACCGTAATGCACGCTAGTCAAGCTGGACCGTTTTGAAGACGTTTGGTTTGGCTGGCGGCGTTTTTCCTGTACTTTAGCCCACATATTTGACCCCTGCGTCGTGTGGGGGTTATGCTGTGACCTTTGGACCTAAAGTTTTTATGCATTCATTAATGTTCCGATATGCATCAGTCCTGATAGTTTGGTAAAAGCGTACGTGCAATAATAATCAAGATATCCTGTTCGCAACGTTCTTCATACGTATTTGTTCTGTTCAGTTGCTTCAAAAAATTTTTATGTACTTGTTTACTGAGAAAATAAATTCATTCACTCATTTATTCTGTGAATAATACAAAATCATTGGCAAATTTTTTCCACCTAAAGACCATGATAAAAGCAACATAAAAATTACCTCAGCTAACTACGCCGATCACTACACCTAAAGGTCACAAAACAGCAGTCTGGCAGACTGACAAAAAAAGAAAACATTACAAAATATGTAGTCAAACATGTTCAAAGAATGAAGACTTAAATCTTTCACAAGTATACGTTAATACCTGAATTTATGATGAAAATCAATGCTCCTTTCGGAATAGAAATCACAGGATCATCTGGCAAACAAAAATTCTCCAGCATTGACAATAAACCATAAACATCCGCTGGCTGATCTGACGAAGGTTCAGACTCACACATCACTTCTGGTGGCATCACTGGCTGCTGCCCAACCTGCTGCAGCTGCAGCACAGACTGGGCTTCGTGTGGTTCGTCGGCGTCGAACAGGTCTAACTCCTGCCGCTGCGTAGACTGGGCTTCGTGTCGTTCATCAATGTCTCTCGTGACTAACTCCTGCTGCAGCTCAGCCAACTCCTCCTGCAGCGTAGACTTGGCTTCATCTGGTTCATTAGTGTCAAACAGGTCAAATTCCTGCTGCAGCGTAAACTCGGCCTCGGCTTCATCTTTATTGATGACATCCAATGCCTGATTTTAACAACGATACACAACCATAACTGAAATGCAGCGCAATGAAGCATGTTACACAGAAAATTGTTGTATACAGAAAATAAACCTCTTAAAATAAGGACTGATGACAGCCACTCTTGAGTCTGCAAATGCAGGTCAATTGCCATTTTTTTTGTATTTTTACAAACTTTCCACGTAATGTTTTGGCAATAAATTATAATATTCTAACCATTTCACTCTCTAACTCTGTGAAAGCAAAGTTATTATTTCAAGTTATGTCATGCAACTATAGGCCTTTAGAAAGCTTTACAAGATAGTTCGCATTTTGTTTTTTAAGGTGGCAGCAGAAGTTAATACACATGGCTGGTTCAGCTAATGGTTGTAGCTATTTGTTTCAGCTTTTAGATGCTAATAGCTGCATCTAACAGCTGCGTCAACTAGCTGAAACTACAGGGTCCAACAACTAGCACCCATTATTACGTGCAGCTGATTTTTAGTAAATTGCGTAAAGCAGCCTATTACGCATAGTTATTGATTACTGCATCATTATTAATGAGATTTTAATAAAATTCAATACTTTTTAACGATACTTCAAAGACACATATGTTACTTTTTTAATATGACACAAATATGTCTTTATGTGACAAACGTTCTTACACAGCATTACAAATGTGCCAAAAATGCAACATACAAAATGGCACAGGGTGGCCAAAAAGTAAAAGAAAAAATTCCTTCAGTTTTCCAGGAGTTTTCAGAGCCATACACTTACTTTTCTGCTGGGTTAATGCAACAAGTTATGTAATAATTATGATGTGTAAAGCACTTTAAGCTCCCCAATAGAGCCTGCTGTAGAGCGCTAGCTGCAAAAGGATTTAAAAACATGTTGCACTGCAAAAACCACATTTGGTGACACTGTTTTTGTTTGTTTTAATTTTTTAAAGGACATGGCACATAATTTTTTGATTTTTTTCAAAAGTTTTCTTAAGTTCCGAGAATTTCCTAAAATAAAAAATAAGTATTCCAGATTGGTGGCTATCCTGTAATCAGCATTAGAAACAAAAGAAAACTGTTAAAAATGCTTGGACGTTCTGAAACAAACACAATAGAAAGTGTGTAAATGTACCGCTGGTAACAAGCACTTTTCTTCTTGACAATTTTAGGCTTTGTTCGAGTTCTATTAAAAGCCTGAAACAAAACCAATATTACACAGTTGAAATTCAATGTTAAATAATGGGCAAATGACTTGGAATTGTTCAATATCCCATTACCATGCATTTTCTTTTATATCTCGGTGAAAATGTTTAGATTTCTGTAATGGCTTAGAGCATTTGCACTATTTCCTCATTTTCCAATAAGGCACTTTATAAGAATGCTTTTTCTCTTATTAAAGATAATATCCTAGATCTAAAATATTCTATTCAATCCTTTACTGGTAGCGTTAAACATCATTGCAGTCGGTGCAATTGTTATTAAGATATACCGTAGCCAAAAACCGATGTTATTGAACTGGTGTTGTAGCTTGAACATTTTTTCACGCTGAAAAATCGGTAAGCGGTTATGTTGAAAAATCTATAACTTTGTCATTTTTCAATAGAATCAAATTTGGCATTTAGCCATAAAACAATTGAGTAAATAAATCTGTAAATTTTTAAATTAAGATGTCAAACGGTTGTTGAGAAAACAGCGAAACTTTAGGGGGCTACTTTTTTCTGTCGCACCCTGTATATAGCACAATCGTAAATTAACACATTGCGACTATCTGACAAACTGCACTTCTGAAAAAAAAGTCGATAATTTTTCTTGTATGTTGCTAGCATAAATGAGTGCCATGCCAGCATCCAAAAACTAAAGTTTTTTAACAGAATAATGCTTAGCTTACACACAAACGAAAGGCCATGGTAAGCCGCGAAATTTGGACAATTTTGCCTCGGTAAGTAACGGAATTTTGCGAACTGGCTCGCTGAATTTCACAAAATTTTTCGTGGAAAACTGGGTCTTATTGATGACGCACAAAAATGGTAGACAAAAACAAAAAATAAAGTAAAAGAAATAAAGTAAGTGAAAATCACTTGAAATTACATATAAATTTATATTTAAGCTGATCATCTTTACTTCAATAAAATGTAACTGCCTAACAAAAAGACACAGCATTTTAAAAAAAGAGCAAGTCAAAAATTAACAGTGAGAAAAAATAACATATTTATGAAGACAAATTACACTCTTTTTTATTTATTCTTTTTTTATGTATTTCCATGTCATAAACAAAACTGTTTGTGGTGCAACAAACACAGTGACAGATCAAATGTGGTTTTTGAAAATTCAGTACAGCATACCGACAATGACGACACTTCATCTTGTGCCACGCATTTAACAATTCTCTTTCGCGTACTACACCTTACTTCCATCTGCAATAACATGCATGTACGTTAGTCACAGTTACAATCTAATACCATTCCCAACCCTAAAGTTACAAAAAAGTAAAGTTCTGTTAATGGCTAAAGGTCTCACTCAGCTATATCAGCTGAAAATCACAAATTTTTCCTAACCCCGTCTCATATAGTGTCCTCATTCAAGGTGACTTCCTTTAAATTTATGATACAGCTTTACGGTTACTAAAACTAGAGTCTTCCAGGCAGCCGACGATGAAAATTTGGTGATCCTAGCTTGCATTATTTTTGACTGATCTACCCGTGTGACAGACGGACAGACGAACAGAACTGCGATGGCAACGCTACAGCAGTAGCTGCTGTTGCGCGTAATGACCAAAAATTTTAACTGGCCGATTTCAGCTAGTTAGCTCAGCTGACCATACCAGGTTTATATGTGCATCGCACTAAAACATGACAGGATGTCAAAAATATTAAGGCTGGCTAGCAACTATGAATATGCAAAAACACTAGTCTGTGTCACCACTGTGTTGTTCACTTGTGTGACATAGCAGAAAACACTGCATGATCAGATCTGTAATTCACAATAGGTTTTACATGTAGAGCTATTGCCCATTTAACCTTTTGACACAGCAGCAAGTGAACTAAACCTATGTATGAAGAATTAGTTAAAGTACTTCAGGGAAGCACTGATCAGTTACTCACATTGGAGGCAAGGCTGCATCGTTGGTGTACTGTTGTTGTAGTGTTCTTAGACGACGAAGTACCGGTGACAGTACTACTGCTGCTGCTCAGCTTGAGTTTAGAAGGTGGAATCAGCTCCACGGGCAGTGTTACTGGCACAGGCTGCTTCTTTCTTGCTCGACAGACTAAATGCCGTGCCTGACAGCATACAATATGCACACTTGCACATGCATGCCTGCATAGAACACTTGTCACGCCATACAGCCAATAGTGCCGCACCTGCCTACGTTTCTTTAGCCTGAGACAGACACCAGTTTACACTGTGAGACCACAGATATGCAGCATATGGGACTCATGCATTACACAGACGTCATTGTCGTCACCGGCGAGAATGCGATGTCTGACATTTCACAAGATAGTGCAACGACACCTATGAGGTGTGGTGGAATCTTAAGTGTTATTGTTACTACTAATTTTTTGTTGATTCCGTCAGTAAAAAAATTTTGAAAATCGGTTAATATTTGATGGAGTTATTGGCACATAAATATTTTTTGGCCCACCCTGTATGTGCTAGACTGCCAGTGGTCCGACAAAGTACCACACTGCACCACACCAAACATCTGGTGCGATCAGAACTTCAGAACTTCAGAAAGTTACTGGCCACGGGCACATTGCACCCTTTACCTTTACCGCCAGCTGCATGGTATAACTATGCAAATGTAATTCACATGTCTGTCCCGGCTTGCTGTCAGACTGGGCCGGCGGGGGCTTATACACTATCGCACCTAACAGTGATAGACTATTGGGTAAAAATTTACATTAGGTCCGCCACCCCAGAATGCTTCAGAAATGACTGAAATAGCTACAATTAGTGTTGTTATGCATGTTTCAGACTAATTTAATGGTGCGAAACTGCAAATAATTGACTATTC
>Ga0209367_1005538_pt1 | contig 17512 bp, 12 predicted proteins | sample WorMetLIZISLAND2_FD_187412 | JGI IMG/M metagenome (GOLD analysis project Ga0209367, IMG submission 187412) | Marine gutless worms symbiont microbial communities from Max Planck institute for Marine Microbiology, Germany - Olavius geniculatus... ... | reverse complement strand
TCTTTTTGAGGGGTTCAAGGTCGTTCAAGGTCATTGATGTTGATAAATCCAAAAAGCCTGTCACCAGTGCTTGTTATGATAAGCAGCATGTATGTACCTATCTGCAACCGTTTTCACATTATTTGAGCCAATAACGGCAAAATGACGTCTTTTTAGGGGGTACCCCTCTTCAACACCCTTGTTCGAGGAGAACCCCTGCACCCAGTGGCACGAAATTTTGTCATGACAAACTAGAGACCTTGGAGCAGCCCACAGTGAAGATTTCGTGATACTAGCTTGCACCGTTTTGATACAGATCACGAGTGTGACAGACAGACAGACGGACAGACGGACGGACAGACGGACGGACAGACAGACGCCCAGACGATGGCAAAGATGCGCAAAGCATTCTGCTTTCGCGAGTAATGAGACAATTATGCCTCAAAAGCTGCTGAAAGTTGTTCTAAATCTTCCGCCAACTGCCATGTCGTAATCGCTCCTGTCATCATTACCCACATTAATAATAAACATGTTAACAACTATACACAAATGTGAGACCTGCCACCACAATTAGCAATACTTTATCACATTACGAACCACTTGAATCCCCAACAAAACATAATATTCTGCACAAGAAAACAAACAGCAATGAGACATCGGCTCACAGGAGTTTAGCATGTCACAAGGGGTGGTGCTAGACGTTAAAACTTAACTGGCTAAGCAAAGCCCAAAGTGGCAGAGGTCGAGATGCCACAGGAGTTGAGGTGTCGAACAAGTAGGTTTATCCCCTCCCCAGCCGGATGAAGCATCAAGAGCTTCTTCAGCTGGAGAAGACTCCTGAATCTGACGCATTTTAAGTAACAAAAAATGCATCTGCTATTTTTGTCCAAATCACAAACGTTAACTATGACTTGAAGCAATAACTAAACTAATAACTAAAAACCCAACAGAACTCCAAATCAAGACACAAATTGCATGAGAGTTGACTTGAAGCAGCTTAATTTGCAGTTATTTATTTGCAGGGCTTCAGCCCCTTGGTATAGCTGGCGCTACCACTGCATGCTACTACGTGCCAGGAAGACACTATCCATTCAATCAGCAAGCAGATGCAACGAAAACAGTCAGACAAAAACACACCACATGACAAAAATGTCAAATACTGGTAGCAGAAATGAACAAAACAAAAAGATGAACCTGTTATCTCAAAACCCTACAGAAAAGAAAAATTAATAGCTGGTGTTAAAAACTACGGAATAAATTTGCTATCTCAAGTGTCTAAAATCAGGCAAAAGTCTACGTGTACATCAAGTAAGTAAGTAAGTAAATGATTTATAAAGCGCCAAAGTCTCAGAAAGAATCAGGGCGCATACAAAAAACATTAGACACTCTCACTGAAAATTCGATTATGTTGCAAAACTGCCACAATGGTCTATCAAAATAAACTTAACATTCCTAGTCCATTGAAATGAGGTAGTATAACTCAAAAACATGTGCACTTATTTCTTAAATTTGGGGGTTCAAATTGTGCCCATCCATATGCCTTGAGAGTGAGTGAGTGAGTGAGTAGGGTTTAACGTCCCACCCGACACAGTATAGGTCATTTCGGGGATGGCCTTTGCAGGCAAAATTGCACATACACATAATAACGGAACAAAAAAGTTTAACCTTTATGAAACACAAAACACAAAAAATGACAGAATCCTAAAATTGTAAGAACTGACAATTATAATTGTGCATATGTATCAAAAGTGGCAGTTCTAATAATCTTCCCTGTTTTCCTCCAGACATTCATCAATCTCATAATGCTGTCTATTGGAGAACAGAGGGGGCTGCCTCGAGAGTATGGACACAGAAATAGAATATACTGCTGCACACATCGACTAACTGGGCATGTTGAACTGATTTATAGCTCAACTACAGAACATACATAACATTTGGAATGAACGATGATAAGTAATTATTTCTAAAGCCATCCATCAAACCAACCAGCTGCCAACTACGATAACATAAATACACCTAAATAAATAAGAAATTACAACAGTTATCGTCCAACATAATCACAGAATTCAGCAGTCTAAAAAAATATGTGAACAGCGACAAAGTAAAATTTGAATCGAAAGAAACAGTTATGCCCAAATTGTACATGTAAAGCCATGGTCTGCAGTGAAATAAGTGACCACTAAAAAACTTACACACCCCAGAGAGTGACTTGAAACACATATACCACAATCGTCAACAACTGGCCATTAACTAGCCAAGAGTCTTTCATACGTTCAAATCAGAGCGCACCTGCGGATATAACGACCCATCATACCTCTATAGACAATATAACTTTACCCCAGTCCAACTGTATGCAAACAATCTGACAATCGTTCACTTGGTCATATTTGAGTACATGTGCGAAGTTGTCAACCCATTACTTTCAAAGCTTGAAGTGGGATGGTGAGGGCCAGTAATCCATTGTGGCATAGCACCACTTCCTTAGCAGCCTAGAAAGCATACTGTCACTTCTTTCATGAGACTTGAACTGTTACATAATAAGACATTTAATACTTGTGCAACTGTGTGCAGACAGTGTGTATACTGTACATCTGATCACCTGTAGAGTTATCAACTTGTTTTACCACTGCAGATATAGTGCTAATGATAGAGAGCTGTGAAATAATCGACATTACCCTACCACAACTGCACGCTGACAACAAGACACTGTCATTCATCTACGCATGCTTAGGTCCACCCATGGAATTATCAACAAGTTACACCACAACATGCATAGTGCTAGAGATGGACACTGTGATCGCAGTCTAGCGCAACTGTGCACGAACGACATGGCCCTTGATGAGCGCCTGCATCTGAGACTTGTTGGCGACAACTCGTCCAGCACAGATGCATGCCAGAGCACCCATAGCAGCCGAGACCAGAGCATAGGACAACACGGTGCCAGTCCAATGCACGATGTAACCCATGAATGCTGTCAGCACCACCTGTGACAGGTAGTAGGCACTGTCGAGTGTTGCGAGATCTGCACCCATACCTCGTACCGGTGTCGTCAGGCCGTCACCGGTGTCATAAAAGTACAGCTGCAACAACGACTACATTTGTACAGTATTAATACTGTTAATACAAAATCATAGACAAAGTAAAGCATGAAATAAAGTACAATAAAATGCATGGGGTGGCAGTGGCACTGATCTCTGTTTATTTAGGCCTCAGCCAGACACCAGTTCACACTGCAAAACCATACAGAATAGTGCATTGTGTAGTTTGTCTGTTTACATCTTTTTGCTGGTACTTATTACACCTACCACAAAGGAATGGCCATTAAGTGAATTAGCCAGTGTAGCCGTTACATGCAAGGTGGTTTGCTTAACGGTCACCGGCACCCATCCAAGTACTTCGTTCATTAATGCAACCAACAACGTTTCCAACTAAGCCAGACTGCCACCTATACTGTGTCAAGTGGGACGTTAAACCCTACTCACTCACTGCCACCTATGTAGAACAGACAACAGCAATAAAAGGCATTCGCATCAACAATATCAAAACTAATATTGCAAATGACTGAATGACTGACTGAAATGCCAGTTAAAATGCAATCTGGCAAATGACAAAGTTCACTATCACCTTTCACTGAATAACCTAGTATACCAGCAGTCCTTGCAACAAAACCTACTCTTAAGCAAAATTGCTTCAGCAAGTAGTCTACCTATGCTGATATAAAAATGTATTTAAAAAATCGGTATCAAACAGTACATAATGCATACCTTTTCATCCTCATGATATGATGTTACAAGCATGAAGGGTGCTGTAGTGACGGTGGCATAAGCAACTCCAGTCAGCGCAGCCATTGCATTGACAACATATGTATCATTGGTGACAGCCATCAGAAGCATTGCCACAACAAACGTAGCCATACCAACCACGTACGTCATACGCAGGTCAAAACGAGATGCAAGTCGTTCCACAACGCCAGCGTAGACTGCTGAGTTGATACAGTGCAGCAGCAGACCAAAGCTGCCGATCCGCACTCCGTGGTCATACAGATTACGAAGATCTGAGCCCTCCGGGGCACCAGGATCACCACCGTACACCCACTGACCCACAAAGTCTGTATAGAACAGGTTGAAGCCCATGATTGCTGTCCAACTGCAGAAGTTAGCAAGTGCAAGCCGTCGAAGGACGAACGGCACATTAGACAGCGAACGGACAGGAGTCGATGACTTCAGCCGAGATATCAGTGACATTATCAGCGCAGTCAACGTGCCTGATATTATCGACCGCGGCACCGGCAGGGTAATGCCACTGATGACAACACCGTTCGGTTCAAGATCTGACTTAGTCCTTCGGCCACGTTCGCCATCTAGCAGCGACTTGGTCTCCAAGCCAACATTGCTGTGTGAAGATGGTGAGTAACTGTCTAACTGCAAGTACCGGTCATCAGTCAGCGGCACCTCGTGTGCAGCGGTGAACGTCAGGAAAAAGCTACACGTGAAAAGGACAATAAGAACTATGAAGACAGCACGTTCCTGTCCACCAAGAGAAACGCCAAGAGGATTTGAAGCCCAATCTATTGCTGTAATGAGGTATCCAACGCATCCGCCAACAGAGACCATAAAGGAGTAGATGGTGAAGCAGCGTGAATACTGGTTGGTTCCATGACTGCAAACACACAATCACTCATGCACAGATGACAATCTGGACATTAGCATACTGGCCATAAAAACTTGAAAACAGATGGTCATTCATCCATCAGTAAACTGTACATAACTACATATTAGTTATATTTCTCACTCAAGCCTCAGAGGCAAAAAAAAACAACTAAATCACCAGGCATACTTTCACATGGCATTTCAGTGTTTGTTTACTGTTACCGGTACTTTTGGTGACAAAAACTACCCAGTGCTAGGCTCATCTACAGTTTTTTTTCTTACTAGAAGAAACCATTTGATAATAATATTCAAACAAGACCGTAAGTTTTTACACGCAAAAACAGCTACTGCTGTAGTGCATCTTAGCCACCGCAATTCTGTCCGTCCGTCTGTCACATGGGTGAATCAGTCAAAAACGGGGCAAGCTAGTATCACTAAATCTTCACCATCAGCTGCCTGGAAGACTCTAGTTTCAGGAACTGTAAAGCTTTTCCATAAGTTCATAAAGGGTCACTCTGAATAAGGGCGCTAAATGAGAGGGGGTAGGGAAAATCTGCGATAATCAGCCGACATGGCGTTGCCAGAGCGAGATAGTAGCGCCATCTGGTGAGTACAAGTAAAACACAATAGGGCCTACATAATTATTTAGCCCTAGGTCATCTCGCCATCTGTTAAGTGATTTTGTTTTACTGGGCCTTCTGTGAAACTAGCCAAAAGCCGTATGGATGAGCTCTACAGATGAAGTCTAAGGATCACTAGCGTACGACGGTGCACCGCTGTTGCACATTCCCCTTTGCGTTAGCAGGGCTTTTCTTGTTTTCTGTTACCCAGCAAACAAAGACCAAGCACATAAAGTAATTAGTACACTTTTGTGCAAACACTTTTGTGTGATAAGTTGCATTCCGTGCATTGCAGCAGTTACCTGAGGTCAGATAGAAGTGCCTCGCAAGGTGTTAAGCAAGTCTGACAGGAAAAGTCCAGTATAACAGCACCAACGACCATCGTTGTGACACTCAGCGTAGAGGTCAACTCAGTCGAATGACCAAACAAGCTCGAACAGACTGCCTCGGCATACGGAATGACAAATAATGACAACACAAGAAGAACACTCAAAATGAAGATGAATGGTCGTCGACGGCCAAGACTACTCCGACAGCGGTCACTCGCTCGGCCGATTACCGGTACCAGGAAAAACCCAAGCGCCGGCCCGATGCCAAGTATCATGCTCATGTTCTGCTCACTGTCACAGCAAAGAAACATACTGACAATCCACTGTGAACTGTTAAAGGTTAAAAATGTTAAATTGCCAATATTCAACAGCACTCTTTCACAAATTTGTGGCCAATGTGTGCAATGCTCATCTCCCATTCTAATGGCTCCAAGCCTGCAGTAAGTGCAAACACAGGTCAGTCATATGGACAGAGCGACAAACATCCCCCATATACTGCTGTAACTACTGTAACCTTCCCGGTGGTGAGGCCAGTACAAAATTATACTACTTGGTGACAGAGGCGCATCTGTGTGAACAACTTGCAGACAGGGTTGTTACGTGTCAACTTTCAGCTGGTAAAAAATAAGCATCATGTGACAAGAAAACCGTGGCATCACTAGATGAGCTGTTACCGTGTACCAGCTAAATACAACGGATGCCACTCACCTAATTCCAGCTTTCAGCAGCAACGGTGGTATGTAGCAGAAAGCGGCACTGGCACAGAACTCAAGACCACACACAATGGCATTGAGCATGAGCAGATCAATTAGTGACATCATCATCGTAGGTTTCACCACTGCACCGAGTGGATCTGTACTGATGCCATCCATCATCGTGTCCACAAGTGCATTGTTACTTCCTGTCTTCCGATGCCTTAGCTGGGTGCGACGACTGCCACTGCCGGCACCGACCAACATTTATCATCACCATTAACCACTGTATGACATATTAGTAATTTCTGCTAAAAGACAACAACACACACAACATGCTAACCTTGAGAATGATGTCCAAGTAAGCTATACCACCTGCAGATTATCAATTTTCTTATCCTGTCTCAAAAAGATAACATCTCAGACTCAGTTCTGCTATGATAAACACGCAAGAAAAAAGATCAGTTCAAAAAACAGCGTCAACTGCATTAAACAAAGAGAACATCACTGCACTGACTTGTAATGAATTAAAAATCTCTGAGACATTGTTTGACAAAAGGATTCATGGAACTTTCGTACCCGACAACTTTCGTTCCCGGGAACGAAAGTTCCATAGGTGGAACTTTCATCCTCGGGAACTTTCATCCCTTAGAACTTTCGTTCCCGGGAACTTTTGACCTTCGTTCCCAGCTAGACTAGACTTATAACAGGATATAATAATAAGAAAGCCTAGCTGTTGCTAGAGAAGATGCACTACAGCTTATGCACAGTTCCTGTTGCAGTACTGACCTTTAAGGTCATCCAAGTTCGATGATTTTTATCTCATCTAAAAAAGCGAGATATGGCTAGTTTTCCGTTGAAAAGATGCACATTTTCCTATCCCCATCTATTCAACTCCAAATTTGAAAATGTTTCCCTTGCATTGCATCGCTGAAATTTTGTACGCAGAGAGCATTGACACAGAACTAATTATCCGTGCAAAAAGTTTTCCTCTATGACCCAACACTTATCCACAATACATCCATTATGGACAGACAGGCGGACGAGAGACAGACGACAATATGGTACCATCGATGCCTACAGCATTGCCATAATTAAAAAGCACGTCAAAAATTGTGTACAGTATAGGCCTAATAATCAATGTCAGGGAATGAAAGTTCCAAGAAACGAAAGTTCCACCTATGGAACTTTTGTTCCCGGGAATGAAAGTTCTTGGTGACGAAAGTTCCAGTTACAGATAAAAGATAGTTACTAAGTACACTAACTTTCTGGAACAGTAGTACATGCTTTTTAACAACTTCAACATTAACTTCGCACAAAATCGATGTGTTGACGTAAACATTGCACTGGACTGTCATGGCAGTCATAAACATCCGTTAATATGATGCAGCGTAACATCAAACATTATGTACATAAGACACACAGGTGTCTAAAAACTGATAACGACCATGTTTAGATCTTCAGAATTAGGTGTAGAATTGGAGTTAGTTTTAAGATTAGGGTTAGGAATAGGGTTAGGGTTAGGTTTAGGGTTTGTAGTCGCATTCAACTGCAATTAAAATAACAAAAATCAGTACAATTGGTGTCATAATCTTTCTCAGTCGATAGACGCTTGATGTAAACAGCTGTGACGTAGAGATCGCATTGCGTGCACGTGTACGATTTGTTGCGAAATAGTTAGGAAAGCGTGAAACGATCGCAAATATATCTTCATTTTCGGACTTTAGACATCTTTGGCAGTTGAATAACGTAAGTGAAATTGGAAATCTGCGAGTAAGTGATCATGTGATTTCGCCGACGTCTCCTGACCAGTAGTGCTTGTGGACATGCCGGCAGTGCCGAGTGCGTAAAAAACTATGAAGGATGTCCAGGTGCATAACTAAGTGCTAATTAAAATAGAAAAGTGTCTCTGGCTCCTCACGGAAGGGTCGCGACTCCCTTTCACCAGAATCGGTGGAGTACAACGGTTTTCATTCAAAATACGTTAACATTACGATGAAATTTCTACATATTCACTGCATGTTATACAACAAAAGCCACACCCCCACGACGTGTACAACAACAAACGGCAATCAGCTGGTACACTGCTTTCGACTGGATTTTCTCGCTTACGCTGGTCAAAATCTTATTACTTATTTAGAACCTTTTAAAAGTGAATGGCATTCAATATTCTATGGTGTTATTGTTTATGTTTTCTTGTGAAATTTTGCGGATTCAAGTGTAGGAAGTTAACTAATTTATTAAGTTTTGCCTTAATGGCAGCTTTTATGGTGTAAAGCTTTGGAAAGTGAACTGAACTGAATTATAACCTGTCGATTAGTCGCTGCCGTTATTCGGCTTTGAGTGAACGACCGACAGTGTGCAGAGAATGGCCGAAGACCACGAAGTGTTGCGTCAAGTTTGGGACGGTCGTGTGCCGGTGTCTTTCGTTTTAGCGAGCAACGATGTCGGTTCCGTGGAGCAGCCGGACCGACTGTTTATGTTGGTGTCTCGTATCACGTATTTTCCGCTCGTAATGGATCGCGTTCAGCGTTACTTCCAGCGGTACACTAGCGCCGCTGACAAGTCGTCTGCCACGCCCACTGCTCTGGGAGACCTCTGGCTCGAGGACGACAACGGTTCACCGGTACGATGGCACTATCCCGTCGGCGTTCTTTATGATCTGGCTATACAGTCAACGCTGGCCTCCAGCCCATGGCAGCTCACCGTTCATTTCAGCAACTTCCCAGAACACGAATTGATTCGACTCTCCTGCCGAGATGCGGTTGAAGCTGTTTTCATGTCTGCTGTGAAAGAAGCTGATTGCCTGAAACACAGAGGCCAGGTAATTTTTTGACAGATACTTTCTTTATCATTAGTCATGTTTTTTATGATTACAGCATAAGTTTTTCTAGTGACTGGAGGCTGACTATATGCTCTGGCTACAGGTATAAAGGTACAGTTTTTGGTTGCTGTGTGTTTGTGTAAATTCTGTTATTTTTCCTGATTCAATATTTAAAATATAAAATATATCTTTCCACAAGCAATTTTTTCCCGAAAATTTTTGCTGAAAACCGCATGACTGTCATGTAAAGCTGCAAAATTTTGGGTGTCATAAACTTTGTGCTGTTTTCCTCTCAACCACTCTGTAGAATGTATGTGTTGTTGTTTGTGGCAGGTAATTAATGGGATGCAGAAGAAAGAACACAAGCAGCTGTGGAGTGGCATCGTCAACGACAAATTTGACATGTTCTGGCCGATGAATCGCAAACTGATGGAGCTCTCAGCTGGAGGGAATGGATTCCGGTGCATTCCTTATCGGCTTCATCGGCCAGACTTGCCTGTCATGCAGATGCCATTCCGGCCTTTTTCCGATGTTGGAAATGCGCACTTGCTTCGTGATCTTTTACGTCACGCAGTGTCTGATTTGATGGAAACTGGTGATGACTCTGAGTCACTCACAGGACATCGTGTGGTAGTCCATGGCATTGAGATGTCGCTGGATACTCCGGTGCAGTGGCTCAGTGCACACATGAGCCATCCTGACAACTTTCTTCACATCTGTTTACTGCCAAAATCCTGACCCGGCTGCGTTTTTCATTTCTTATTTTAAGCTGTGATTCTATTTCCTTGTGTTGAGTTCTGTGATAATGAACACAGGCCTCCCACTACTCTTGAAATTCCAGTGAAAAAGCATAGTAATTTTGATGATGAACCAACGTGATTTTCTGTAAAAAGACTTAAATTATAGTTATTTTGCTTACTGTCATGGCATACTGACAAACTGTAAAATTGCCTCAGCATGGAGTGGTGACCCTAGTGTTTAATGTGAGCTTTGAAGTTGTTGTTGTCTGCAGTTAAAATTGTTTTTAAGTGAGTTTTGTAGACTGTAATTTTGCGTACTTGAGCATCTGATTAGAAAATGTGCATGTACATGTTTTCGTAATTCTTTAGGGTTTTTCAGTGTCTTGAAAATAGGGATGTGGCAAAGCTGGAAAACATGTGCATTCGGTGAATGCAAATATTAAATTTACTAATTGTCAAATAACAAATATGAATGCGAATAGTTATTCAGCTTCAAGGAAACTTTACTACAGCTGTATTCAAATAACACGAAACATTCAAAGTAGTCGTTCAGTGTTCAGTCAGAAAAAAATCAGTATTTAAGGCAAAGTTCAGTTACATCAATCAAGTTCGATTAAGAAAATGAAACATCCAGAGTGTTCTGTGTTCTCTTCAGTCAGTATCCTCTATCTAAAATATAGTTAAATTCAGTCAAGTTGCATAAAATGAAATATTCGCATTCGACAGAAGTGCCACCAACTATTAATCGAATATCGAATAGCTGAATGTGGTCAATATTTGCATGTTTTCGAATGCGAATACAAAGTTCATCACATCTCTACTTGAAAATAAGTTTTATATAACTGGAGACCTGTGGCTGCTGTTCATCTGACAATTATTATTGATGTACTAGTAGATAGATTTGATAAGTAAAACTTACATATTAAGTAGAGCTGTGGAATTGCATGATAAATCATTAAGAAATACTACTTGTTGTGATTAATAAAATTTTATTTGTTCATGATTTTGTTTAAAGCTATTCAATAATATCATTATGAAGCAGGCACAGTGACAGCATGACAAACAACTGAAATCATCTCAATCACATCTGTACTGATATTTCCTGAACAAGTCAGTATTTTAGTGTGCCTATAAGTGTAAGCATGAATTTGAAACACTCAGTAATTGTATCTTATTGCATCTTTGAGAACTTTAGCTCAGTAACTCAAAAATTTGCTAAACAAGAAAATGCATTTTCTTGGTGATTACGTTTTTCTTGAAATTAATGATTAATTAATTGTTGATGTTTATAAGGTTAACTATTTCAAAAAATTAATGGTTACTAGCTTTAACATTAAGTGCTATGTTCTGTGTTCATGCTTGACCTTCAGTGTTTTGGCATTGTTTGTAGAAAGGGGATCATGACTGTAGAAACACTTATTTTTTTCTTGGGACCTACCCCAAGCTAGACTAACTCTCAGTAAAACCAAGACTAACTTTCAGTATAAGTAGGCCAGATAATGAAATGCCAACAACATTTGTCTATGATTCTGTGATGCTGTAATGTGTTCATTTATATCAAAGGATGATTGGCAATATTCTAAGATTCTGCCCGGTTTTCAGCTTTTTTCCAGTATAGCTGTTGAATATACGTGCAGGTGATGGCTGTAGTTAAGTGTAGTAGGCCTATAATGATATTTTCTGCTTTTGTCACTAATGATGCAAGCTGTAAACATGCCTGGTTTCATGGTGGATTCATGAAGTATTATTATTCGGATATTTGTATAAGACCCGTTGCACACAGTGTCTGTGGAATATTAAGTATATGCTTAATCAGAGTCAAGAGTCTATTTTGCAAGTGTCATGAAGTCATGAACTAATTATCACGGGTATCTTATCTGTTGAGTGCTGTCTGCTGAATGACTTCTTTCATGTCTCGGATAATGCAAACTACTAAACTTGTTTGGCTACAAATTTTTCACATGCCTGATCAAATTGCGACATAAATCTGGCATTACCATGTTGACTGTCATCCTGCATCAGTGTGCACAATTCTGAATGCTCAAAATTATTTTTGTTATTTTATTACTAAGACGACAGCAAATACAAGACAGTAATTGCTTATTGTCATATTTCAGTTTTACTGTAACATTTTCTGGTCTATTATTCTTTTTCTCATTATTATTGCATCAAAGTGGATTATGCATTTGCTTGTGGCTACTGTCGCTAATTATGCATTTATCTTAATGATGCCTTAATAATTCATTTGTTGTGGATGACATTAAATGATGTTTTTTATGAACAAAAACAACAATGTTTGTCCTCTTAGTAAATCTCAGTAGTAAGCATTATTGTTTCGTAGAACATTCTCGTACTGCTTTAATACAGTAGAGCAGTAACATTTAGCATGTAGGTTTTACCCCAGAATTTCACTTGGCTTGACCTAAACTAACTTTGGTGCCCACTTGACATTGCATACCGGTATACTTTGACTACGGGTGAACATTCAAATTTTACAAAGTAGTGTGGCAGCAGATTTGAAGTGAGGTGGCAGCATTTGCCTCTGTCTCTTTGCCAGTTTATCATCATATTGAGAAGTGAAAGATTTATTGAAATTGTATCACATTTGCCAAAGTTAAATAAACGAAATAAAATAAAAGTGGCCTACTTTTGCGGGACACAGTGTATAATTCACTTACATGTAATGGTGAAATGTGTGTTTCTGACCTGGTACCGATTGTTCAGCTCTGTCAGCTGTTGAGCATGAATATATGTGTATACGTTATGTGTTTGTAACTCGGTCTTGTTACATGCTGCTCAGTGCCTGATTAAGACTTTTGGAGGCCTGGGTGCACTCAGAAAAATGAGGCTCCCTGTCCAAATTTTGAAATTCCTAGCAATCGATGTTCACCCTGAAATTCTACAACAATATTAGGCTTACAAAGACCTGTTTTGAATTTATTATGAAGAGACCAGTGAGACTACAGTGTGAACTGCCGCAGGTACACTACTCCTGCAGCTGCAGGCTGCAAGTTGCAACTACTTTTGATACAAAATTGTCACAGTTTTACATGCTTGAAATTTGGATCGTGACGCGATTTCGTGCTGATAAGAAATACACTTCAGAAACTTAGTCAGAAGGATCTCTTCCTACATTTAGCTGAGCTAAAGGCCTTAATGACTGTGCAAAAGTCCAACTTCTGAAGCAAATCACTTTCAATGTTCAACAGAGATAGGTTGTTTAATCTCTTTTTGAGTCTGGGTTGATCTTCGAGCAGATTTGATGCGTTTGATGTGACTGAAGGAGCGCTCTCCAGTACAGTTCGTCACAGGAAGAGTCAAATAGTGACGAAGAAGAATGTGGATGTTTGGGAACGATGTACTGAAATCATTCTGCAGGACACGTATCTGTTTCAACATCTCGGAAGGTGAGCAGTGCGTAACCTTGAGGTTCTTCAGCAGTAATCTCCGCTGGAACCATTCACTGTCAACTTCGCTCAGACCTTCTAAATCATTAGATAGATCTATTGCTCCAGCCAGAGAAACTTCTGCTTCCACATCAGTTTGGTGCAAAAAAACAAGAACAGCTCGTCGACCTTTGAGTAGGTTTTGATTCTTTTGACTAGGTCTCGCAGAAAGAAATCAGTCATCACCAGGAAAGTGGATATTCTGAATTCTTCACAGTTGGACATGGTGACACCTTGGACACCTTCGTCATCTGCAGTTCATCGGGAGTACTTTGTTCGTTTCACAGAAAACTCTGAAGCTCCAGACAGTTCCTTCCCCACTTCAGCAAACTTTTCGAACTTGTTTCCATCACGCAGCATTTCAACAAACTCACTAAGTGACTAAAAAGATGTTCATACTGAGCAGTGAACTATCTTAATTTCTGATATATTTCGTATGTATAAAAATTATTTCTGTGAAATTATGAGGCCCCCGAGTTCAGAGGCCCAGGTTCAGGTGAACCACCTGAACCATAGTAAATCTGGCACTGGTGCTACTTGACATAAGTTGATAATTTATGTGCTGTGTAACGTTGCTGTCTTAAGTTGTCGATTTTGCTGATGCCAATGTTATGACGTGTCGCTGCTTTTTTGTGTGTTGTTTGCTTTAGATTATATGCACAAACATTAGCCGACGAAAATGTAGCATAAAAGCAGACAAGAGATGCAATAAATAATAAAATAATAATATGGTCAAATTACATGCTACAAGATTCTAACAGTGTACAGCTTACATAGTACATTTCATACTGTTTGTTATATCAACTAATCTACTATTTTCTGTATCTGTATTTTCTGTATTTTGTAGCACATTGTATCCCTATTGATTGGCTGAGATTTTTTTTTTTGGGGGGGGGGTTAGTTATCACCTCATTTGTTATTAATTATATTCTGTGATTAAACTAACGCTCATTGAGAGCAGGAACACTAGCTATACTAAGGGTGCTTACAGAAATAAAATGAAATGATATGAAAGCCGCACAATTTTTTTCATATCATTTCATTTTTGTCGCTGTTTACACACCTTAAAAAATCGTTTAGGTAACTGGCATTTGATTAATTGTTTGTCTGTGAATTTCTGAAATTGCAAATAATAACTAGAACGCAGTCAGAGACCGCAGACCTCCGCCAACGCCATGTTGTTCGCCAGGTGGCATCACCATATTCGGTTTGGCAGCGGTTTCCCTTATGCCCCATTGAAAGCAATGTTAACGAAAATTTCAAAGTGATCCAGAATCCAGGATTCTTTCCGGATCACCCCCAAAATTGAGTCACTGGTAGTTTTTGCCATTCCCGACATTCCCAGAAATTTTCAGAAAGATTCGTCCATAATTTTTTGAGTTATCTTGCTGACACACAGACAAACAAACAAACAAAGTCTGGCAACAACATTACCTCCTTGGCGGAGGTAATGAGAATAGAACTGTGGGCATTAGACAACGCGTGACAGGTGATGAATTGCATGGGGAAATGTAAGGAAATTTGGCTATGAGAAATTAGGAAATAAAGGACTAATTCAGAGAAATTTAAGGGACTATACGAGTAAATAAGTCAAAACACTCAAAGTGAGAAAATATCTCCTTCACTTTCCCTTAAGACTATGTCTTAGAATATGATTCCCTTCAATTTCATACTTCCTCAAGTGAGTAAGGTAGTATAAATATTCCATCATTTCTGAGTGATTGTTTTTCTGAATGTGCGTATAGCCAGTGTGGCCTGTGTGCTCCGGAAATACTCTGAACGATTCTGACCCTAGCGCGTCGCTATCGAGGTCATTACAGGCGGTGGCCAGTGCAGACCAGACGGCGCCAGGCGTGTCTATAGCGGATGTCGCCACCGGCTGTGGGCCTACTCTAGTTCACCCGGCGCCACGCCGGCGCTCTTCCCGGGCATACTCTGACTGCAGCAGCTGTTCTTTGTTTTCTACCACTGCTGCTGCTGCTGAATCGGTTGCTATGGAAGCGAGTCGCCAGGCAACGGCGCACATGGACTGATGCTGACGCGTTATCGGCAAAGTTCAGTTGCATGCTAATTTACACTCGCTAATATCGTTCAACGAATCAGCGTACACGTCTAAAAACGCCGATGATCTTTCCTATAATCTGAGAACAATATTTGAAGACCTATTCGTAACAAAATAATTATTAGCACAACTTGATACAGCGATCTTATTGAAATGGCATCGAAATAGAACGCCGCTACATCAGTAATGATCTGAGTGTCTCAGAAGGTTCATTTTTATAACAGCCAGTTTTTTTGCAAAAAAAGCCAATTTCGCAGCTTTCTGTTTTGTGTAGCTCTACAAGTGGGTAGGTCACGGTTATCTGACTCGCTCCGCTGCAAGCCTAGACAACAGCTGCTCCGCAGACGCGCACGCAGACGGAGTCGGATACAGACATGCTGTGCAATAATAAGGGTTGCTTATAGCTTGCAGCTCGTGAGCCAATACGCCAAGTGCCGATAGCCTGCCATTGTTTTACACAATTGTATGAGATAGTAGTTAGGGGCTTAATGAACCGATTTTATAAGTACCCAGATTTTCACAGCAATGTCACTGTCGCGCGTAAAATATTGTGTTGCGTGCTAGCTCGCCGCTTAATGACGAAGTTCACTCGAGATGCGTCGGATGCAGATTTGCATAAATTCTCGGCGAGATTATAGACCCAACGCTGCGGTTGTCGAGCGTATAGCCTATAGATCATTGCCGGACGACCGACGCTCGAACGGTCGGTTGTTAAATGCTAGCTGTTCGTCATTGGCGACGTGTCGCGACGAGTGTTGAAGGCGTAGCGTGGACGCTGGATTGGAGTAGGTTACGTTGATATCGCCATCGGTACTTCACTGCATTGGCAGCTCGACGGCGTCGAGAATTGCTAAAGTAAGGTGCAATACGAAGTTGTGCATTTCCGACGGAAGAGATTATGGGTGCTCGAAATTTTAATTTTGTTTCTAAATTTCCTTAAAATAACGGTATTTAGCCAAGAATTTGGTATTTTTGAAAATGTATTTCGCATTTTTGAAGAAATTTTTTTCGGCAGGCTAGAATTCGGTGAGCAATTGAGCTTCATTTCCCTCTTGCACTGTCTTTTGGCGCCATCGTTTTGCCGCCACTCGCTGTCAATCGTCGTCACTCATTACTCATCGAGTGGTCAGTGCACGTCGCAGCCACCCAGACCAGAAATATTTTGGTTCTCAAATTAATTTCCATTCTACTTCTTGAGCGGAATCGCTATTGCAACTCAGGCGATTCCGCCTATTTCTACATACACATATGTTGTCGGACCACGCACGGAAAACACATCTGTTTGTCGTCTGTCTGTCTGTCTGTCACATTCGTTATGCACCCTGCCTAAACCGTTTGGCGGATCTAGATACCATCTGGCAGGTATATCTGTGGGGTCTAGTGACGCATTGTGTTACATAAGGGTTCTTACCACACCCATTGCAGGAAAAAGGGGAAGTTTGGGGTCGAGCCCACAGCCAAAACATACAATTACAAACTGATACTGCCTGTGCACCCGGCAAATGCAAACGAGGAGCGATTTCCGCCTTTTGCCAAATTACTTTAGGCTTATATACAGCTGTTTTGGCGGTGCGTGGGCTGTAAAATTGTCTCGCCACTAACACTAATGCCCGCACCTCATGTCTTGGGTGTTTCAACGTTTTACGCTGGAAACTTCTTTTTTTACAAAATGTTTAAGAATTAATATTATTAAATCCAGTCACATAAATCAGCTTTTTTCGTTCTGCCGTAGATACTTTTCGCTTTAGTTTGCTGTAATGTGATTTTTTAAAACTTGATTTAGTTTCCGTTTAGTTCCCAACCTAAAAATTCTAATTCACATTCTGGTAAAACGAAGACCGATAATTTTCGTTTTCGTTTGATTGCTTGAAGTATCTCCGGCGACTTCGAGACGTCGAGTTCCCAGGGCCGAAGCCAGACGGGGTCTAGGGGGTGCTCAGTACCCCTACTCAGATTTTTCAGCACCGGTACTAAGAGAAGCCCTTAGCACCCCATGCATGCAGCACCCACTCAGCATCCCTCGTGATTGCGTAATTACAAACAAAGTAGCAGGTTTAATCAGTTAATTATATGGAAAATAATTAAATTTGTTGCCACCAGATGTCACATTTTAAAGGCTAAAATCCACCAAATTCGATTTCGACTGGGGCTCTGCCCCAGACCCCACTGAG
>Ga0209367_1005537_pt1 | contig 17514 bp, 7 predicted proteins | sample WorMetLIZISLAND2_FD_187412 | JGI IMG/M metagenome (GOLD analysis project Ga0209367, IMG submission 187412) | Marine gutless worms symbiont microbial communities from Max Planck institute for Marine Microbiology, Germany - Olavius geniculatus... ... | reverse complement strand
ACCGCACCTGCTTGTAGTAAACACCGATCCTGCACACGAGCCGGGTCAGCATTGGGTGTGCATCTGCGTCAACGACGACGGCTACGGAGAATATTTCGACTCGTTGGGCCAGCCGCCTACTGACACTGTAGAACGTTATTTGAACAGATGCTGCTTATCGTGGACATTTAATACTAGACAATTGCAGAGCGTAATTAGTAGATTCTGCGGACATTACTGTATATATTACTGTTTGCTTAAAAGTAGAGGTGTAGACATGCCAAAGATTATAGCTAGTTTTACTACGGACACTGCATTTAACGACGTATTAGTACATAAACTGGTGTGTCATGTACTGAACGAGTAGAAATGTATGCATGTGTTGAGAAAAAATAAAATGCCTTGTGCAACAAACTGGAGTTTTATTGATTAACACACGCACACATTACAATTATGCAATTAACAATAAATTAAGTCAATTTTAACGAGCTGCGCGTGCAGCCTTTAAAAACAATAAGCTTTTAACCGATAGTTAAAAAAGATTAAAGACACGTCGCGTGCGTCGACTTTTGGAAATCGCACTCGTATAGAAGATGTAGTAAAACTGTAGGCCTATTACTATGCAATGAAAGATAGGTATCAGCGATAAAAAAAGGCCTGTAAGGCATTATTTGATATGGCGATGCATAAAAAAATATAGGATAGCTACACTAATAACCCCTGCAGTGCCGTGTTGTTGGAAACAAAACAACGTGGAGAAGCGAAGAGTGCGCAGCGGGTAAGCGAAGCGCGCACGCGCTGTCAGGTGCGCGGCGTGCGGGTCCACGCGCGTATAGAAGACGCGTCGTTACGCTCACCGGAAGACCGTACCAAAAATAGACATTACGTCATATGGGCCTACGAGCGTCCACCGACTTTCGGATGGTACTAAAAATAGTCCTTACGTCATCTAATGCGCCTACGCGCCGAGAAGCCCTTACTTTTGCTGACGCTCACCGACTTCCGGATGACGTCATAGCACGCGCCTACGGGCCGCCCTTACAAAATGCTGACACGGAGCGCTATTTTTAGAAGAGGGCTAGGGTTAGGGTTGGCAAGCTGCCAAGGGCTAGGGTTAGGGTTAGGGTTGACGGCCAGTGATAAGTTAGTCATTTATTTCCGGTTTTAGCCGGTTTTAAGGCCGCAGAACAGCACGAGCTAGGGTTCAAGCCTAGAACTACAGCGAAAACCTAGGGTTATTAATATTCTTTGCTGTCAAACTCGTCAAAATAGCTAGTCTTGGTTAGGGTTGAGTGACCGTTTGGAGTCCGAGATAGGGTTTTAAGCTGGGACAAAAATGCGTGGGCGGTTTCAGCTACGGGCGATTCTTGCCTATCAAGTACTCTCAGGAAAAAGGTGCTCGAGGGAACACGGTTGTTGTCTAATTCGTTCTCGCCATAATAACTTACAAGTAGCCAGGTGAATATTGGTGTTGTCGTTTGTCCTCACGATACTGATCGCACATTTATCAACAAGCGCAAAGTATTTGTAATTATCATCGATTGCAGACTTTTTTTCACGCCGTTTTTTGCGTACAACAACTGCCAAATAACAACAGGAATAGAAGACCCAAATTAAACATATTACACAAAATGCAATCTATGGAAGTGTCGCCGCCTTGCGAAAACTACGTTATTTATCCGCGTTGCGTCCGCATTGCACACTGCACAGAGTTGTCAAGTAGTCTACTGTCCATGTGCACCAACACCAGGGTTACCGGTTGACATTTTCAGGTGTCAAGTAACTCGAATTTGGCGTTTTTCGATGAAGTTTGGCTCTGAAAATTTTTTTCTTTCGCAGTTTGACATTTTTTTGCAATATTTTCTTATAATTTGGAACAACAGTTAGGCTAGTTTGGCATTGATTTTGATTTAGGCCTAGCGGCATTTTTGCTAGCATCTACAAATATAGGCTACGGTGTCGAAAATGTTTTGTCAATATCCGTGCATTCACATTCAGTTATACATAACATTAAACTATAATTGCCTCAGTGCGGCTATGTCCGCAAACGTTCGTTTTTTTTCGACGATTTTGTCATCGGGTGACGTCAAGTTTCGCTGAGATAGGCGGAGAGGACAGGGAACAAGAAGGGGGAGGGAATAAAATGGAAGAAAGACTGTTTATGTTTATGCCACTTTATGTTCTCTAACCGTAGACATAGATATAATGCTTCTGTCTGAGTCGGAAACAATAAAATTTACTTAGGCCTATTTACTTACTTAGCGTGTACATTACAGGAGCTCGTCGTCGTCTGGTGGGCTTCTGTCCACAGTTTGACTCACTCGTAGATCAGATGACAGTACGTGAGACTTTGTGGATGTACGCCAGACTGCGCGGCATCCGTGCCCAGCACATTCAGAGAGTCGTTGATAAACTCATCAGCCAACTGACGCTTGACAAATACGCCGACACACAAGCCGCCAGACTCAGGTAGGCCTATGTCTACGCATCACTGGCCCTGTCCAAGGGCAACTATACCGCCCGCCCCCTAAATTTTGAGTTGTCGGAAAATTGTCAGAAAATTTTCGTCGAATGGGAAAATTGTCGTCAGCACAAATGCTAAGTTTGGGGCTCGATAACCGCTTATTTTGGAAAACTTTTAAAGCACTGTTAAAATTTTAAGCACTCATAATATCTTCTGTCGGAATTTGGCGGCTGTCTGTCAGAATTCTGTCGAAAATTTGCTATGACTGTCGGAGAATTGCAGCTTGTTGAAAAAAACGGCGTCGCTGACTGCATGTGTGAACGCATATCCCGAATTTTCTTGCTCGAGCCGTTGTTGAACTTGCAGTTGTTCCGACCAGATTCTACGATCTTTCCAACAGCTCAAAGTTTAGCAATGCATTGAACAAAAATCATGTCTGCAGCAATTTGTAAGTTACCGCAGCTTTTAGCCAACCGCACTAACGGTCTCGCACTCTTGCTTATGATACGATGTGTCGTTTGCCTGACACTCTATTGTCTTTCTGTAACGAAATGTATTGTGACTAACAGTAGCAGCTAGTAGCCTACGACGTAGGAAATCGGAAATGGTACCGTTGTATAGAGCGTTGGTAACATTCTATACAGGCTGTCAATCAATAGTAACTATGCTACTCTCTGCAGCGGTTTGGCCGCAATATGCAACAGAAAGCTGTCGCCTGCGTCTAGGCCTACATGTTCGTAGAAAGTGGAAACAGTTGTTTACTTATTTATTGAGAGGCTATCTGTACTACACTGTAATTTGACGTGTAATGGAAGTGTACGTTTCACACTAAAGGTGTGTGTACAGCGCAAACAAAATATACTGAACTCAACCGAACTGATAGATTCAGTTGCACTGCACAGACTGTTGGCTACCTTACAAAGTTTAGTTCATTTCAGTTCATTTTACACGTTGTCGCTTTCAGTAGCATATTTGGGATTTGGCAAAGGGGGGCATGGCGAGCGCGCAGAGCGCGAGCCTATAACGGGGTCCAGGGGCAGAACCCCTGGTCGGAGGGTCAGGGGGCGAAGCCCCAGCTGAAGCTGAAACACTTTTTTGCTTTTGAACGTTCAATAGAAGCCGCAAATTCGCCCATTTTTTTCTGAAATTTGCTGGAAAACGGCAAAAAACGCACCTTTTCATATAAAGTAGCCTGTAAAAAAATTTCATGGTCGGGCCAAAGGGGGGGGGGACATCGCACCGTGCTTCCCCCCATAAATACGCCACTGGTCACTTTGTACACGCTTTAAGAACTTCGCAGTGCAAGTCGTTTGCAGCTAGCTAGAGCGCTATTGGCGAAATAAAGTTGCTGATACTGTGGGCGAGGTGATTGTGTATATTCAGCGGCGGCAACAGGCGTAAGTTGAGCACCGGCATAGCGCTGATCGGTAATCCTGCAATAATCTTTCTGGACGAGCCGACGACAGGAGTGGACCCGGTGGCCAGACGTCTGCTGTGGAACACTTTGTCTCACGTCCGAGACACCGGCACCACACTTATTCTCACCTCTCACAGGTCTGATGAGCGATTAGGACCTCGTGATGTTGTGAATGACGAATGAATTGCACTGTAAGGAAAACTGTCAGACGAGCATATGATTTAGCGCGTAGATCTATTTAAAACAGTTTGAACTTGAGAAACCATCTCAGAGCTACGGAACATCACCTGCCATGCGGAATGGCATTTGCCAATTGCCACCCGACTCAGGTGAACGCGTCCCGACTCAACCCGAGCCGGATGGGCCGGCAACCTACTTGATTTATCTCTCCCGGAAGGATGGGAGGCTGAGCTGATTTTGCTGTTGGTTATATCTCGAGATGGTTTACCTCTCCGTAGACAGTAACGCTTGTTATTAATAACCACTTGATAGCGACCCTACCTGGAGTTGAACCAATGACCTCGTGATTGCAAGTCCAATACTCTACCAAGCCAATTAAGAAAACCAATTTTAGAATACTGGATGTTACATTGCAACATACTTATTTTAAGGTCGACGTCGACTGTATTTCGCAAGGTAGTGCAGCGACGCACTCGTGCATGTGAAGCTATGCTATATCGAATGATATTTAATTGCATTTCACTCAAGGTATAGCTGGATTTAAACGTGACGCAGCTCCGCTTATTAATAGCGTGAGAGTTCGCAAATTGTCTGAATTTATTGTACAAAAATGTGTCCGGAATTCAGCCTCACAACTGTACCAAATTTTGTTGCGATTGCCTACTTTGAGATACGACTTTCTTAATTTAGTATTTTTCATTCCAGACAGAGGATGTCTTGCTGCACAGAATGAGCTTTTAAACGTTGCGACATAGAATCACAACCCATTTAAAAATGCCGTGTACCACAGTGACACAGGCCAGAAATGTCTTTTTTGTGGGGCCCTCGTTTGGCCAAAGATTAACCCTCAAGACCAAGGACCAAGATCAAAGACCACAGCACTGGTGACTGATTGATTGACTGAGCACTGTGTTGGGTCTCTAGCATGGAGGAATGCGAGGCGCTGTGCACGCGGTTGGCTGTGATGGTGAACGGCCGGTTCCAATGTCTGGGCAGCACGCAGCATCTCAAGGCAAAGTTCGGCGAAGGTTACTCGCTGATCGTCAAGCTAAGACCAGCAGCAGCAGCTCATGAACATTCGCTAGAGGGCGCCGCCGCGTCACTCGACGACAAGACGCACGCGCTCATGCAATACATCCAAGCCACGTTCCCCAACAGCCAGCTCAAAGCACGTGATAATAATTGTTGCTTCACATTTTCCATTTTTATTACACCTAGCAATAGTTACGAGTTTTAACCGTTAACGTTTAGGGAATTAGCAGTAGGCCTAATAAGTTAATCACTGTTGATTAATTTTCATTATGCACTATCAACAGTGCGTGCTTCTGTTCAAGAGCACGTAGGGCCTATGTTTTCGTTTAGAAAGGTATCACTTGCGACATAGGCCCTACGCGTAGTTTTGCCCATCTCACCTTAATGCTGTTGCTACACTACCTTGTGAAATGTACTGCTGTTGCTAGGACGAGCACGACGGTCTGCTGCACTACCGGATCGAGCGGACGCAGGGTCTGACGTGGGCTCGGCTGTTCGGCGCAGTGGAGAGTGTCCGGTCGACCTATGATATCGAGGACTACTCTGTCAGTCAGACGACACTCGAGCAGGTGTTCATTAGCTTCGCACGCATGCAGCGTGAACCGCAGCAGATTGACGCCAAGTCATGCCTTACAGCTTGCTGCTGCTGCTGCTGCTGCTGTGACTGCAGACCAGGCCGCATCCGCAATAACTCCGTAGCTTCTCACTATCAACAATAGCTAGTCTACTGACCCGCACTACAGGGTGTTCCAAAAAAACGGATACCCAGTTTTATTTTTGGGATAACTTTGGTAATTCAGCACCGATTTTAACCATTCTTTCACTGTTACAAGCAGAAATTTATGGCGCGTAAACGTGAAATTCTTCCATCCACCGCACCTTCGTTGTGTGACCACATTATCTAGCAAAACGGTTTTCAGTTCGTAAGCCCATGATCAAACAGCGATCATCCTTTGTTATTCTGCCTATATCAAACGATTTATTCTTAAAAATTATTACTGGTAAACAAAGTAAATAAACACAATATGACGTAACAATGACGTCACAAGCCACTACTGTAATGTATATGTAATGAATATGTAAGTAAGGTTAACTATTTTATGCTACGAAATTGATATCTTTATGTGTTGTCTGTTCTCCGAGACCACTGTAGCTTTGACAGTGTTTGTTTTGCTAGGTAATGTGGTCACACAATAAAGGTGCGGTGGGTGGAAGAACTTCACGTTTATGCGCCATAAATTTCTGCTTGTAACAGTGAAAGAATGGTTAAAATCGGTGCTGAATTACCAAAGTTATTCCAAAAATAAAACTGGGTATCCGTTTTTTGGAACACCCTGTACAGGGACAGATACTGGCTTCTTAACGTACATATACCATGCATGAAAAAGTGATCAACTGTAGGCAATTGTACAGAAAAACAGCAAATCACTGCTAGCTGCTGACTGCAGAGTAGGAACTGAGATATACCAAAAAAAAACGTCCGTCAAAGGGACATAAACAGTAAGAGTGCCAGCCAATCAGAAAACAGGTGCCCAGAGTGTCCCACAAGCAGTGACCACCCATGCTGAAATATCACAGAGTACATCCACGAGTGCTTATCATGCATACACATACTATATTCACTAGCCCGGAACCAGCAGGGCTTAATTTGTGCAGTTGGTTGCTGTTTTCAAGGCAGCCCTTGTAGGCACAGTGTTAATTTGATCAAAATGTGCAAAACTACCCCATATGACTCAACACATCAATTCTCGGTACAATCTAGGGAGCTCAACTAACAAAGTGCCAAAAAAACTTTTGCAGTTTCAACAAGAACATGCTAGTTATTGAGACTTTAGCCATTTATAAATCAGTATTTCTTTCGACATGTACGCTACACATTAAGCACTGGCTAGCGATAGGCAGAGTATCAATCCCAGCAGCTTTTGGAAGCCACTACTGCTAAAACCATAATCAAAATCATAAATTTACATCCAGCTATTAACTCATAAATGTCTCAAAAGTAAGACAGGTATTCTTTACTCAAAAAGCGTTTAAAGCTCCCCAAACTTCTCAGCAGAATAAAAGGTGAGGGAAAAGAATAGGAAAGGTGGGAACAGGATAAGATGAAAAATACACAAAAAAGAGAGAAAGTGAAACGGGATATCGTCTAACTTCAGAATGTGAGCGCACCCATGTGTATACCAGTACTTCATAGCACTGAAACAGAACTGCATAAACCAATGTACAGGGTGCACCAAAAACAATCACCCAGAAAAAATGCTACATTTCTGGAACCATGGAAACTTTTTTCACCAAATTTACACTGTACATCGGTAAAGGAGAACTCCAGCCATATATCAGGCAAATTTCATCAAGACATTTGGCTTAATTCGGAAATTATACTGACAACTATTTGAAGAATAATATGCATTTTCGGGTGTTTTAGGTGCACCCTATATAAGAATGACTGCAGCAGTATACAACTCTTAGCCAATAGCAAAGCAGAAGTCCAAAGTGTCTCACAAATAATGTCCACCCGTGGTCAAATATCCCACACTCACTTAGTACATCAATAAGTCACGATAGCACTAATTACAATTTCTTGTACAGTTTATTATCAACTAAACTGTGTTAACGTCTGGTGCAGACAGGAATGAGGAGGCGCATAACAGGTTAATAAGTCAACAACAGATGACGCCACAACCTCAGCTTCTAACCAAAGTTCTCCTACAACACAAACCAAACACAGATCTGATTACACAACTGCCAACAGTTGTACACACTGACAAGTACAGACAAACCAAAGAGGGCAATCTGCAGTCCATTTTATGATCTGTTGCACTTTCTCTTCACAGGGAGTAATAATTCCACCTTGCCAAACCACTTGGTGCCCCTTCACTGACCCAGCTAGGTGGTACGAAAAAACGTTTTAAGCTCAATTAGTGGGGTCCATCCATGGTAAAGCCAAGGCTGCAAACACATTTCTGTGTATTCAAGCTTGAAAGTCATATCTGGTGGTCGGTCACATTGTTGGCCCGGTTGTTTTTATGCAATGGTTCCCAGTCCAGCTGATGTGAAGGAGTTCATCAACCTCCTCCGTCAGCTACAGACAGGATGCATTAGCTCTTGCTTAGACCTTATTCACTCATGCTGGTCGTTACATCATTCTACTGTGCAGCAGAGCAGCTAGTGCCACCCCATATGCTTAGGCTGCCATGTGGGCCTATTAGCTATCCCCAGAATTTTCCCAGCAATTACTGGGTACTGAGAGTCACTGCGGGAATAGCAAAGAGCACAACTACCCCCCCATCACACGACTACATCTCAATAATGTGACCGCGGGCTCACCAAATGATTTCACAGCAACGTACCCACGGGAAACCACCTGGCAGGCGGCCCAACCTATCAGCAGAGCAGCACCACATGAGTTGCAGCCATACCAGCCCTACTAAAAACCAAATGGTGCGAAGTAGAGCCACCGAAGGGTCTCCTAGCATGACAGGGCTAGTTGTCTAACGACTGCAATCTTACACTGACCATTGTTCTCGGTCACCAATGTCTATAACAGTGGAGTGGACCAGAGACATTTTCAGCCGACTGAGTGTCAACACCGGTGGTCAAAGCCTCAGCAAAACAATAAACAGAGGTTGTAAAATTCTGACAGATTCCCACTGCTACTGTTTGTTAGCTACCGTTTCAGCCTGTGAGCCTATTCAAAGATAAATCGTTGAGTGCCACTAAATTTAACATGACTAAAAAACTAGACTGACAGCATAGTCAAACGACCACCACCATGAAGCATTAGCCTATAGTGACTGCAATTATCAGCAGGCTAACAATAACAAAATGTGCAGACAGGCAGGGAGCAGGAAGACCATTTGCCAGCACCATAAAATTACCCAAAATTTTCGCGACACTTTGCTGCAGAATTCCGCACACTGCAGTTACCCGTGTCATAAATAAATACATAAGAAATAAACTATAGCGGCATAACAGTAGAATGCAATGCACATAAGTGCAGCATCCAACACATTGTTGTGCTACTAAATACTGGGTTGCTCCAAATGTAGAGTTAACAATAAAACATCTTTCCCAGGCAATTTCAGATTCTGGGGGCAAGTGATCACCCAATGCGATAAGTAAGCATAAACCTAACCAGCACAGCAAAGTGGACTGACAGACAGACAGTGATGGACAGACGGACACAATGAACAGTAACAACACATGCAGACAGACAGTGACAAATAGACACAGAAACGTCTAAGCCTAACTGTAAGCATCTCCACGAGGCAAGCAAACAACATGAACTATTGTTATACCTCAACACAAAATACCTGCACGCGATTGGTCCAAGTTGCATCATGTAACGTTAACAAATATGCACTGCTGACCCGTCAGCAGTGTGCACACACTGTCCACCGGGCAAAATCAAAGTCGTCACAGTTTTTTTTGCTTTAGATGACTTTTGTTTAAATGTTGTTTTCGTTTCGAGGTATAACAAAACAAATCGTGACTGGGATGGCAATCGTCGTTGAAAATTTTTGACCCTCAGTTCGCAAAATGTTACTCTCGATCTTCGATCTTGGGTAACATTTCACGAACATTCAGGTCGAAAATTTTCAATGATGACCTCAACGCCAGTAACTATTTGTATAGTATAATGTAACATCAACACCAGAAACAGCGGCAATATGTGCAGACAGACAGACAAAGGCATAGGCAAGGCCCTAACTCTACTCACCACCAAAAAGCTGCATAGGGCAATATCAACACCAGAAACTGAAACATTTGCAGACAGACAGACAAAGAGAAAAAGAGAAACAAAAAGACACACAGACCAACACAGTTACTATAGCAGGAGGTCTTACCGTACACACAGTCATGTCAGCCTATTTGCGCTAAAATACATACGACAACAAACCAACATAAAAAACTCCCATCAAAATCCCACTGATGCATGCAACAAAAACTCTCTTGCATAAAATGTTACTCAGGAAAACTGTAAGTGAGTGCATATGATGAGTACTTAGTTAATGGCACATCAGCGCATGAAAGGCTTACCAAGTGCACAAAATCAAGGTTATGTAAACATAAGGAAAGCAGAGCAAAAACTATCCAAAATAGTTCTACAACAGTTAAGCTAAAAAAAGCAGTGTTGTGTTTGTCAAAAGTATGTAAAACCAGGACAAGGTCACCGTAACTACAGCAATCCTAAATTGACGATCCTAAATTGAAAGACATAGAAACAGTTGATATATTTAAATATCACTAATTTAACAGTTGGATAAACATATAAAACATATCTTAAACACTAAGCACTATAACCATTCCCTAAGCAAATTTCCAAATCACAGAAAAAAAGTCCTTTTAGCCTGTGGCTGCCTTAGTTTTCAGCAAGAACAACAAAACTTGCTATCAGCCAATTTTTGAGTCAACAACTTTATTACAAATGCGCACCAACGTGACGCTAACGCAGGCTGCAGAAATGACGCCGCTTGCTGATAACGGCTGCTGCACAACGACGTTCCGGTAGTGCACGCGACAGCCACATTTAACATGGCAAAAAGCAAGACTAAATTAAAAAATTTTGATGAGAAGTAATTTAGTTTTATGCCAACAATCACTCAAGGTTTATTGCTGCATTTTTTCTTCATCAGTTTTTTTGTTTTCGTATTGCAGGGGCTCATCTAGACGTTACTTTCCGCAAAAATGGCATTTTTGATGATGTCGCGATTGCATCAGCTATACGTAGCGAGAAGTAAATTTTGAAGATGAGTTTTAGATGTTTTAGTAAAGCATATCATAGTGATAATGTGTGCCAAAATTATACAAGTAATTTGAGCAAAGCTCATGAGACGCGCGAAAGCCTATAGCAGTTCCTGTTCACAGGTAATCATAGTCTATCTCCATCCATTTCGTCGCAATTGACTCTTGCAGCCAAAAAATCGCCAAAAAAATCAATATTTTTAGGGTTCAAGGTCGTCCAAGGTCATCGATGTTGATAAATCCAAAAAGCCTGTCACCAGTGCTTGTTATGATAAGCAGCATGTATGTACCTATCTGCCACCATTTTTACACTATGCGAGAAAATTGCGGTAAAATAACCACTTTTTAGGAGGGTAGCTGTCTTTGACGCCCGCCTGCGCCGGCCTCCTTGAACCTAGGGGGTCGGGACTTGGACAGCTAAAATCCACGTTGAATGCTGAAAATTTCATACGCAGGTTGTCCTGGTCTATCTCCAGCCATTTCGTCGCAATTGTGTGTTGAAATGTGCGCTGCATCCAAAAATTGCGAAAAATTCACTAAAAACCCATTTTTGAGGGGTTCAAGGTCGTTCACGGTCATTGATGTTGACAAATCCCAAAAGCCTGTCACCAGTGCTTGTTATGATAAGCAGTATGTATGTACCTATCTGCAACCGTTTTCACATTATTCGAGCCAATAACGGCAAAATGACGTCTTTTTAAGGGGGGTACCCCTCTTTGACGCCGTAGGTCGAGGGGAACCCCTGCACCCAGTGGCACGAAATTTTGTCACGATAAACTAGAGACCTTGGGCAGTCCACAGTGAAGATTTCGTGACCCTAGCTTGCACCGTTTTGATACAGCTCACGAGTGTGACGGACGGACAGACAGACGGACGCCCAGACGATGGCAAAGACGCGCGAAGCATTCTGCTTTCGCGTGTAAAAAGTAAGTTTAAGTTTCTTGAAGTTACTCAGGAAAAAGTGTAGACTATTTTTTCTGGACATGGTGTAGAGGCTATTGTAAAGTTAATGAGATTGAAAAAAAGTAGTTCTGGGAAGCACGTCTCACCCTTTCCACAAAAATCCTGGTAAAAAATAATCAACAAATATATCAACAAATTTGTACAAAAAGAACTTACACAGTCGTTAGTAAGTGTTACAGCGAACAAAAAAGTTGATTAGAGCGACCGAACGAAGCAGCAATGGTATGGTATGGCATTCACAAACAAGGACCATGCAAGACAAGACCGAAACTGATCAATATCAATACAACAAGCCTGGCACCTGTACAGAGCTCATGACACCACTGGCAAAGTTGGAGAGTCGGCCGGCAACCTTCGTAACACCCTGGCGTACTCCCTCCTTTATGTCCGACAAGTCGGCTCTGTTGAAAGACGACGATGAAGTCACTGACGAACGGTTGGGTCCGGAGCCAAACAGCTCATCACTGGAGATGCTCGAACTCCCCTCGAATTTGTTGAGGTTTGCACGCATCTCGTACTGACAACATCAGTTTATACATCACCATCAATGGCTTCGATCCCTATACCTGGTGGCTGGTCGCTTAGTAAAAACAGAGGGGAGTTTTGATAACATTTAGATCAAAACTCCCCCTCCCCCTATTTTTCACTGGGCAATAGGCAATGATGATGATGATGGTAATGAAGGACGAATTAACTTTAGCGTGGCGTTAAGTCCTAAAACTACAAGGACACATAACAATAAGCCTAAACAGTGAAGTCACGTAATAGTAGTCAGTGCAATGAGACGTTGTTAGTAATGACTGTAAGACCAGGCAAAAAGTTCGGTTTTCAGTCTGCTGCGGAAAACTGGCAACGACTGAGATGACTGGACCGACTCCAGCAGACTGTTCCAGACCACTGCAGCAGAAACTACACTTTTAACAAGAAACCCGAAAAAGGGGGGCCTGAGCCCAAAAGTGGCGGGGGAACTAAGGCCTGAAAGTGCAGTAACTTGTGCCCAATTTCCTCCTAGATTTGGGAGGGGGACAGAAGCCACTGATCACCATCGCAGTGGCATCACTGCATCATCAGCAGCAGCAACATTACTTTTCCTAATCAGCAACTCGTCTCCGTCGTTGCAAGTTTTCCGCAGCTGACTGAAAACCGAACTTTTTGCCTGGTCTTACAGTCATGACTAACAACGTCTCATTGCACTGACTACTATTACGTGACTTCACTGTTTAGGCTTATTGTTACGTGTCCTTGTAGTCTTAGGACTTAACGCCACGCTAAAGTTAATTCGTCCTTCAATCAACTGTCCGTAACGTGGACATTGTCGCATCAATGAAGTTATTCTACCCTGAGCCGGGTTGAATATAAGTGACCACTCATATTCAATCTAGGCCAACTCAGCCTGTAGGGTAAGCGAAATGAATACAACCACTACTAGGAAAGTAATGACAAGTTCTGTGTTGGCAGATAAAATCGGCTGATTTTGTCGTTCGTCTGACATCCCTTTTACCCAGTTCAAGTTGATAAAAGGCACTGGCTGTTAACAGAACCAGCCACAAGACCAATACGGCTTGCATGCCAGCTACGGTTTAACGACTGCTGGCTTAAAGCACCAAAAAAGGGGATGAGCTCCCACCCACACAGTGGACCTAACTGTCTATGTAAAATCTTCTTCTTCTTCTGAATGCTAATGTGAACCGAGCGATAGATTACTAGATGGTCAGTAACTCAGTATATGAATGGCTAGACAGACCTCATTCATTTTTGCTGACAAAACCTATGTCTGAGTTACTGAGTGAGTGAGTAGGGTTTAACGACCCACCCGACACAGTATAGGTCATTTCGGGGACGACCTTTGCAGGCAAAATTGCACACACACATAATAACAGAACAAAAAGTTTAACCTTTACCGAAAGTTTAACCTTTATGAAACGCAAAACACAAAGAACGACCTGAACCTAAAATCGCAAGAACCTCCGATTATAATTGTGCATATATATCGATAATGGCAGTTCTAATAATCTTCCCTGTTATCCTCCAGACAGTCATCAATCTCATAATGCTGTCGTCTATTAAAACCTATTTCTGCCACTCGAGGTTTGAAACTGGACAAAAACTGATTGAAATTGACAGGTACTTGAATATGCTCATTACACTAATTTTCTGCAGCATCAGTAGATGCAAAACTTTCACCGAATCAAAACATCAACATCAACACGGTCGCTATCATCTGGTCACTTTTTCAATGGGAGGTCTGTGCAAACAGGTAAGTATAAGTAAGTAAGTATGTGCATATTTAAAGTGCACAATGTCAGCCAGTGGCCGAATCTGAGGCAATTGGCTGAGCCGCTAGGTGGAGCAGTAGGCCTGCTGGAAGCAGTGAGTTTTAAGGTGGTGACGGAAAGTGTCTTCAGAGGTAGAAGTATGGATGCTAGAGGGTAGTGAGTTCCAAACTGTGGGGGCTGCAACGCTAAAACCGCGGGAGGCAAAAGTTGTGCGGACACGTGGAACCGACAAAAGATTGGTGTTGGCAGAACGCAGAGAACGTGTGGGAGCGTAATAATTAAGCAGAGAACGTAGATAAGCAGGTTGAGAGGAGTTGAGAATGTTGTACGTCAATGTGGCAAGTTTGAATTCAATGCGTTGATCAATTGAAAGCCAATGCAGATCCTGGAGAATATCAGATGAGCGAGTACCACGAGGGAGAGCGTGACTGGCAGCAACTCTGGCAAGTGTATTTTGGACCCGCTGAAGACGGTTGATATTTTTCTGAGTGGTGCCAAAAAGGAGAGAATAGACAGGTAAACTATCTCAGCATAAAACCAAACGCCAAACTCAACTTAGGGTGAATTGTTCTCTGCCTAGTTTTTTAAACTCACAGGTTTGCTAATCAGAGGTCTACTTTAACTCTCTTGTTAGACTCACACACATCGTTCCATGCCAAATTAGTAGTTAACCTGAGTAATTCTCAGAGTTAAACTCATCGTTAACCCTAACCTAGCTGGCCGCTGCGCCAGCCTGTGTCTTCAGGCTGCACATGGTGGCCGTGCGGCAGGTGGCTCTGGTTAGTGACGAAAGCGCATTAGAGGCGGGCGCTTGCTCGCGACAATGCGCTATACAAATTGACGACCTTTACCTTTACCTTTTACTGGGGCACATTCATCTGTGTTAATTGATAGGTAACACATATGGCAGGTGATGCTTCATAGCATTAAGATAGGTCACCAATAAAAGCTATAGACAACCGGTAATCACATAAAGAAGACGTTATCACTCACATCTGGGTCGTTGCTACCGAAGAACTGATCGGACGAGATGGATTTCGCATCACCAAACTTCTTCTGAGCATCAGTTGACTCCGTCACCTCATGCACCTTGCGACTACGACCCCTTTGCACAACAAACGCACCGACAACAACCTGCCATTATCTAAACACATAAGAATGACATTTAAGCAGCCACATGACTAGTTCATCTGTTCGCTACTGAAATCATGTGCAAAGTACAGAAAAAAGCACACAAAAAAGAAAACCAACAATAACAAACACGTATCGTATACCCTATTTATCACCCAGCTGACAACATCAAAGTACAGCATTTAAGCACAGACAGCTAGTTCTATTGCATGGGACATTGAGCCAGCGAGGGCTAAACCCAATTAAGCTAGCATGCATGCAGCCCAAGTCAGCCAAAAAATTAAGGTAAAAAGGTAAAGGTCGTCAATTTGTATAGTGCATAGTCGTGAGCATGCGCATGCCTCTAATGCGCTTTCGTCACTAACCAGAGCCACCCACCGCACGGCCACCGTGTGCAGCCTGCAGACACAGGCTGGCGCAGCGGCTGTCTAGGCAACCCCAGTCAGCTGTACCAAGGTCCCCACCTTCCTTAACCCATGAGTTACTACTCATTTTACCGTCCCACGGAAGGTAGAAGGCTGAGTCGACCTAGCTGGCAGGCTTTGCACCGAGATGGTTTACCTGCCCGCAAGCAGTCACCCATCGCAGTACTAACCAGGCCCGGCGTAGAGTAACTTCGTTTCAGCCGAAACGCGCTACCAACTACGCTACGCCACCAAACGCCACCAACAAATCAACCTGTGAGTCAATTCAAATACTATTGACTGGTGTTTGTTATCACAACAACAACAAGCCTCAAATCCTGTGCTTACTTCTCGCCCGAAGCATCACTGTAGCTATTGGTAGATATATCTTCTACTGTGTTGTCGCTCAAGGTATCCCATGATGACTTGCGGCCGCCGAGTCCAGCACTGTACCTGTCCTCAGGCTTCATACTAAATGCACTCTCGTACCTGCTCGAGGCACACAGGTGTATATTAGCATAGCGTACCTGTATGATGAGTTACAGAACATTACAAGCAAAAAGCATCCGAGATTTCTAGCTATCTATCAGCAACTCGGTAGTCTAGCGGTAACGTGCCGGACTTGTAATCCTGAGGTCACTCAGAGGCGCAGGTTCGACGCCGCACCAGGGCACTGCCGGGTAACGACCTTAGGCAAGTTGTTCACACACACTGTCAACAAGCAGTATAATCTGGTACCAGTCAAAGGGCGGTGATGTCCTGAGGCTGGGAAGGTAACCGTAGGTCTGGCGTCGCACTGGCCATGCGTCACGGACTCGAGTGGTTTATCCACCTACGGGCTCAACGGCCGCGAGTGGGAGATGAGCACCCTGCCTACGCCCCAGCTGGGGCATGGCTCCCTTTACCTTTTTTTTTACCTCAACTACAAAGTCAACTGTGATCAGACAGCGTTACCGGCTATCTGAACACCCTGTGCCTTGACCCCAGCCAAACAGGCCAGTACAGCACTTACCTAACCCAGACTCATCCAAGTTTAGGATGTTGGAAAGGTCATTAGTTCAACCCGCCACCCCGGTCAGATGGTATGGTTGCTATCAGATGGCTTCTACTTGGATGGTTGACTGTCTGCAAACAGGTAACAACCTCGGTACGTGCAGATGCAGATATATATACCTCGGCGGTCCGCTGCGAATCAGATCAAAGTCGTCATCAAAGTTGCGGTCACGATCGCGAGCGGCGGCAGCCGAACCGCGTGACATGTAGCGGTCGATGTTGTGCCGGGTGGCAGCGTTGGACGGAGCTTCCTGCGTGATGCACTGCATGTCGGCCACCGCCGAGTGACTTGCACCGCTAGATCACAGACCACACGCTCTACAGGGTGCGGCAAAAAAAGTAGCCCCCTAAAACCGCTTGGAATTTTAATTTGAAATTTTACACATTCATTTGCTGAAACCTGCTACATCTAACTGCCAAACAAAATTTTATTCTGTTAAAAAATGACGAAGTAATAGACTTTTTAACATGACCACCTACCAATTTTTCAGCATTCAAAAAATGTTCTGGCTTCAATGCCAATTTAATAACATCATTGAAACAACACAGTTAACTAATGATCAAATGCCAGAATTCCATTGTCAAAGCAAATGTTCGAAGTGTTCACCAGCAGCTCCAAGCAACAACACCAGCCTCCAGTCGCCTTATTTGAGAAATCTTTTACAACCTTGTCGATCGGTCCCTGTGGCAGGTTGCCCCAGATAACCTGAAACGCTTGCTTGAGTTCAGCGATTGTCTTCGGCTTTGTTTTAAGCTTGCGGTAAGCTTCCAACATTGCACCCCACACATGATAGTCCATTGGGTCCATATCCGGCGAATTTGGAGGCCACTGGTCTTTGGTGATGATATCTGGACAATTGGTCCGCAGCC
>Ga0209367_1005536_pt1 | contig 17517 bp, 9 predicted proteins | sample WorMetLIZISLAND2_FD_187412 | JGI IMG/M metagenome (GOLD analysis project Ga0209367, IMG submission 187412) | Marine gutless worms symbiont microbial communities from Max Planck institute for Marine Microbiology, Germany - Olavius geniculatus... ... | reverse complement strand
GTGAGGTGAGCGATAATGGGAGTGGTACTGAAAACTGAAAACAAGTAAGAAAATAAAATTTAAACTACACGTAACTAAAAACTATTAAACTATTAAAATATACTGTAAGTAACTGTTAAAGTTTAGACGTGAGAGAAAAGCCAGAAAACTTATCTTTGTCGTGCAAAAGCTATGTAAACAACTAATCTAGCCAAGAATATTTAATAATATTTGATAAACAGTAGGCTAATTTATATTGTTTACAAATTATCACTATCATTAGAAAGCAGTCAGAGCCCGCAGATTTCCGCCAAGGCCATGTTGTTCACCAGGCGACAGCACCATATTCGGTTTGGCAGCGGTTTCCTTTATGCCCCATTGAAAGCAGTGTGTTAATGAAAATTTCAAAGTGATCCAGAATCCAGGATTCCTTCCGGATCACCCCCAACATTGAATCACTGGTAGTTTTTGTTATTCCCGACATTCCCGGAAAATTTCAGAAAGATCCGTCCATAACTTTTTAATTTACTGTATCTTACTGACACACAGACAAACAGACAAAAAAACATAGTCTGGCAAAAACATAACCTCCTTGGCGGAGGTAACTAAATTATCGTTCTTTTAAAGCAATCGCCGGCTGCCCACCAGATACATCTTCCAGCAGGACGGTGCGTCAGCACACACAGCGCGCAACGCCGCGCAGCGCACAGAACTGGCTGCGGGCCAGCTGTCCAGATATCATCACAAAAGACCAATAGCGTTCAAATTCGTCGAATATAAACCCAATGGACTATCACGTATAGGGTGCAATGTTGGAGGCTTACTGCAAGCTTAAAACACAGCCGAAAACAATCGCCGAAGTCCAGGAAGCGCTTCAGGTTATCTGGGGGCAACCTGCCACAAAGACCGATCGACAAAGCTGTAAAAGATTTCTCAAATAAGGCGACTGACGGCTGGTGTTGTAACTTGGAGCTGACGGTGAACACTTCGAACATTCACGGTGGCAATGGAATTCTGGCATCTGATCATTATTTAACTGTGTTGTTTCAACGATGTTATTAAATTGGTGTTGTAGCCGGAACATTTAAAACTTTACTGGGCAGTAAAATGTATAAGGTTTCTGGTAAATAAATCTGTAAAATTTTAAATTATAATTTCAAACGGTTGCTGAGAAAACAGCGAACAACTTTAGGTGTCCACTTTTTTCTGCCGCACCCTGTACTCTTTTTCATTACGTTAGCAAAGTAGCGCGCGAAGAGTAAAAAGGGGTCAAAAATTGGCTTAAAACGTGGCGTATTATAAATTGAATTAAGGCGAAGAATCTTGCGAAACTTTACCACGCGATGTGCCATTAGGCGGGCATGATAATCTGGGTACAAATTTTTACATGATCTGCACTCCTAAATTTTTTTTAAAAATAAAAACATTCATAATTCAACGCGATTTCTGTAAACTTTAAACGTTGATCGCGAATAGGCTTATTTCTAAAAAGAGATAAAAATATTGTCAAACGGAAAACGGCCTTATCAACTACATTGTGTCACAATAAATCCATTTTCATATTGTTATTTGTTAACTGTAACTGAACAAAGAATAATTAATTAAATTAGTTTTTGTCGTAAATATTCCTGACACAACAGGCCATCAAACGACCATTTATTTTTCACCTTGCCCAAAGCCTGCTTTTGCACTACATTGAAAAACCAAAACCAACAATATATTGCTTTTTTGTAAATCAGTAATAATACGTACTTATCAAAATAACACATATTTTGTATACAAGTTTGTTTCATTGGTTAACAGTTTATCTGTCTTGTTTATTTTTGCAACATTTTGCTGTAAAAAGTTTGAAATTAGGCACCAAGACGCTTTCTTTTTTTAACAGCAAGGTCATTATATTCTGCATCAAACCAATCTTTACTTTACCAGGCGCTTTTTAAATTCACCTTCATCTGTCAAACCTAGTATTTAACCAAAGGTATAAAACTTATTGTTTTATCTGCTTACTATAACGCATATTTTGCTTGTTTCGTTTGTCTCAAGTAGTGCAAAAACATACATGCAAGTTAGGTTGACTGAAATGGAAAATCGATAAATTATTTGCCGGCACGTTATTTGAAAAATATTAGCTTAAAAATTATTGAAATTGCGTAATCTTTTTTTAAAGCTACAACTGAAAATGTCGCGGATGTTTTTTTATTGAGACACAGTGTACGATTTCCTCCATGATTTGGTAAACTTCTATTTACTAATCACTATAGATGTAAAACAAAACATTATTTGTTTGTTATAAAAAAATTTTGTACAAACTTTTTAAAATGTTTTTGTAATTCTGGTAATTTTTTTATTTTGTTATGTTATTTTGTTTATTTATTTATTTTATTTGTGCTTTTTGATGTCTTTTTTGTTTTTATAAAAACATAAACGTACAAAATCACAAATGTGATTTATTTTTCATGGACAAATTGTGTTTAGCTGTTTTTGATTTGTACATTCAGTGATAGACGTGAATTTGACGGACCAAGTGTCCAGGCATGAAATTGACGGACATGAAACTGAAAAACAAAATATATATATCGTTTGACAATAGATTACATTGCAATGCAATGTGCACTTCTTTTTTAAAATAACGGCAAAACACAAATCACAACAGATAAGTAAGTTTTACTATATATAAAAAACTGTAAACAATTTATTTAATGTTGTGTAAGCAATGATGTAAAACAGCAAAAATCCAAAGTATAAGCACGAAGTAATGTATTAGCTTAAACATTTAATCTGTCCTCAGTAGCCAGATAAAACTATCTAATCTAATACATAATGTTCGTGCTTATACTTTGGATTTTTGCGGTTTTTACGCGCGAAAGCAGAATGCTTCGCGCGTCTTTGCCATCATCTGGGCGTCTGTCTGTCTGTCCGTCTGTCCGTCTGTCTGTCACACTCGTGATCTGTATCAAAACGGTGCAAGCTAGGATCTCCAAATCTTCACCGTCGGCTGCGCGGAAGACTCTAGTTTCAGGAACCGTAAAGCTTTTTCATAAATTCGAAGGGGGTCACCCCGAACGAGGGCGCTAAATGAGAGGGGGTAGGCAAAATTTGCGATTTTTGGCCTATAACTCGCTGTATCTCAGTAACGGTGCGAGATAAGGCCTAGGTTACTATTAATCACTAATAAGAAATCGTATACTGGCTTTCGATTGGCGCTGAATTCAATGACCTTGGATGACCTAGAACGCCAAAATAGGGGGTTTTACGGATTTTTTCGCGATATCAGGCTGCGCAAGTCTGTATCATTCACAAGGAGGCGCCACCGTCGCCAACGCCACACGCGCCTATGGCCGATGTGTATTATGGTCCCGATGCTCCGAGTCCAAGTGATAGGCCTATGCGATTTTCGAAACTACAATTACTGAACTGGAAATGCTATAGGCTTTCGCGCGTCTAGTGAGCTTTGCTCAAATTTCTTGTACATCATTGCTTATACAGCATTAAATAAATTGTTTGCAGTTTTTTTTATATATAATATTTGCGGTTTTATTAAAATTTGAAAAGTCACTATAGCCTGTTAGTTTTTACAACATCTACAACAGCTACTACATAGCTGGCATTTTGAATTTATTTTGCGCAAACACATAGAATAGCAACCATGTTATGAGCAATAAATGAAATTTAAAATGGCGTCTACCACAATCTTAAACTTATCACTGTTGTCGATAGTGGTCACATAACGTACATCCAGTAGTTGCCGGCTACACTTCTGCAAAATTGCATACTTATATTTCAATCAGCAGCTAAGTTATTAAAGCTCACGAAACGTAAGCTTCGTGCAAAAATGCAAAATGGCGGTCGTCGCCATATTGGATGTTATTTTTGTTTAATATTATGGCACAGCTGTATATAGATGTAAAATTTAGTCCACCTGCCAAATTTCGTGCAAATACATCTAGTAGCGAGCGAGTTATAGGCGATAAGCCGAATTCAAAATGGCGGCCGCCGCCACTTTGAATTTATTATCAACGCCAATTTTGGTCACACCGTCTACTTCCAGTATTGACTGGCTACATTTCTGCAAAATTGCATTAATCTACCTCAATCGGTCGCTGAGTTATTACTTTCTGTGCAAAAATCTAAGATGGCAACCGACGCAATCTTGGATTATATTTTTGTTCAATATTATAGTATTTCCGAACGTAGGACCATAAAGTCAATCCACATGCTAAATTTCGTGCGAATGCATGCAATAGCAAACGACTTATGGGCTATAAACGGAATTCAAATGAACGGCCGTCGCCATCTTGAATTTATTACTATTGCCAATTTTGATAACATGGCCAATTTCATGTAATGGCTGGCTACACTTTTGCAAAATTACATTAATTTAACTCAAACGACAGCTGAGTTATTAGTGTTCGTGCAAAAATCCAAGATGGCTGCCGATTTGAAAATTTCACACATTTGGCCTAAAATGCCTATTTAGGTCCCCCCAAATCATATTTTTGGGAAGTTTTGACGTTTAAACTTTACTTTTTATTATCGAGACTTCCAAAAGGCACGCAGAGGCACGCGATTTGAGCTCTCATTGGTCGTGATCGGTTTTGCGGTGTGATCTGGACGCGACGCGAAGAATACAAAAAAAGAACCAAAAGTAAGCCAAAATTCGCCATTTTCGCAGACCCCTACTTGTCGTCGCACATCAGCCACATTTTGCCCGCAAAGTCTTGGTTTTGAGTTTCATAAAGATCAGTTGAAAAATGCGTGAGCAGTAGTAAGAGGTCGAATTTTTGGCTTTCCCATTGACTTGGCACATCGCTTATGCAACAACTTGTTGCTATCGCACAAGCCGGGATAATCTGTTGAAATGCATAAAATACTGCGAAAACATCAACCTAAAATTAGCTACAGGTTAGCAATGGTAAACCAAAGTCTACTTAATATAGACTTATTCAGTCACTTACAAAATGTTTTGCATTTTCATGTCTGTCAATTTTGTCTAAATTTGTTTTCCATTTTCGTGTCCGTCAATTTCAAGTCCGTCATTTTCAACGCTTCCGAATGAACAGTTTGTTATTAGGTGACACTAAACACCGGTGAATTTTGTTGACACGTTAGTAGGCCATAGCAACAAAGTACGTTCGCTATGAAACGAAGAAAACATATGTCACTAGTGATAGTGTTGCCAAGATACGAATAATGGCCACTAACAGCAGATTACAACTTACAAGATAATGTTAATGCAAAACTGACTCACAAGTATTTTGCCTACGAAATTAAAAAAAACTAAACCTGTAACAAAACGCCCGCCAGAAGAGTAAAATTTTAATGTTCAACTTACCTGTCGCCGCAATGCCAAAAGCAATGCAAAGCGTAGACTGGCACGTATGTGTTTGTCAGGTTGGGCTTTTGTGTATTTCTGATTAGCATCCATCGTGTCCAAATATGGCTATAAGCGGGATGTCACGTCACCGTTCAGGCCACGTGAAGCTATATGGGGTCAACTGAGTGCATCCTATGTCGTCATCGCTTGCAGTCGACGTCAAAACAGTCGACCAGGCAGATGGCCAAGTGCCATCGGCTTGAAAAAGTAAGTAAGTAAGTTAAATAAACGTGAATATATTAAGCCCATACTGCTAAAAATAAGGGCTACTAATTCATCAAGTACCGGGTCACTACACCGGGTCTACAAATACAAAAATTAAACCCGTGACCCGACCCGACCCGACCCTGTCAAATTTTTGACCCGGTGATTCGATAAACCGGTGACCCAACCTCTTTTTATTTCTACTGTACGTTTTCACCTTTTTTGAAATGCCAGATTATTCTAAAATATGTATTCTGCGATGGTTGCACTGGATGCTTTCATCTGGTTTCTAAACGACGACGGATGTCAAACAACAACGATTTTTACTAGCTAAGTTTCGATGTCATTACAACCTTTAGAAGCTAGGCCAAAGTTATCGTCGTGCACGGAACCGTCGACTCCCTGATGCTTAACGAGTCGATGGCGCAACACATACACGGCGATGTTCAAAGCCATAAAGCTAACAAGTGTCCTTCTCGATAAGTCGTGTAATTTCATCTATTATGAAACTTTTTTTATTTCTTTTAAGTTTTAAGGTACCCCGTTTTCACGCCCGCTCTTGAGTGGACCGACCTTACCCAAAGATAAAAGGGTACCCAGAATAGGGGGTTTGTGTTTTGCGTTTTTTGGCTGCGGCGCACATTTTAAAAGTAAATTGCGCCGAAATGGCTGGTTATGGGTAAAAACAACCTGCCCAAAAAATTTTTAGCATTGAACGCAAATTTTAACAGTTTAGTTTCGATGCTTTAGATTCAAGAAAGCCTGCGCACGTGAGTGTCAAAATGGAGTATTACCTAAGTCGTTATTTTACCGCTGTTGTCTCGTCCAACGTGAAAATGGTTGCAGATAAACAGACTTGATGCTTGTCGTAACAAGAACACTGTTGACGTGTTTTAAAACATATCAATATTGGTGTCGTGCAGGGACAAACCTTAAATTTTTAAAATTGACGGTTTTGCGATTTTTTGGCGATTTTCGGCTGCGGCCTACATTTCAAAAGTTAACTGCGACGAAATGGCTGACATTAAACCAAAACAGCCTGCGAACAGAAACTGCATGTAGTAGAGGATAATTAGATGTTAGCAGCAGCAGCAGCTGAGACACTGCTAGCGATGCGGCTGCTGCTGCGACTGCTATAATTATAGTCAATGCACACTACTGAGCGCTGGCCATTTAGTTGTATTGAGAGTGGTCGACTGTAGGCATGTGTTTGTGTGTGTGGAATTTGTTAAATTAGTTTGCTATTATTACGTTCGAGTTGTAAACATGATTATAATGTATCCTGTGGAACAATAATTATGAATTACTATTGGAAATGCTAATACACGACTGAAATTCTAACTTGCTGTGTCTGCTGTGTCTTAAGTTAGTTAGTTAGTTGTAAAATACATTATGACATTAGATTAGGAAACTGGATACAAACCCGTTAGGCTGCCTTCTGAGACTAATTCCCAGATTGTCAGGATCAAGCTTAGAGGAGCTACGAGATAGACATCTAGTGGAAAGATTGATAGTTTAACGACACTTAAAACAAGATAGCAAAATAAGTATTATGAAGTCAACTAAAATATCTAGGAAAATAACCAGAACACGAACTATATGACAAAACTGCTAAGAATGTCGCGCGTTTGATGAGCTTTGCTCACACTACTTGTGTGTAAATGCGGTATAAAACTGTACTGGTTAAATCGCAGGTCAACGCGTTGAAATGCACTATCGATGTGAGTTGACGTCGTGAAGTTGTTTTTATTTAACGACATCTGAACGCCCACGGTCTTAAGTGTATATGCTTACGTCTAAACAAATAATTCTGCACGCGTTCACATTTGTCATAATAAAACAAAATAAAAAATCTTAAATTTTTCTAAAAGCTATAATGCCGTAACTTCAAAGCAACTCCGCTGTGCTATGATTAAGGCTCACTTCACCTAACTTTAAGTCGCTTGTAACATCAACTTTAATCCAATCTTGCATTCCAAATATTTCATCAGCTAAATCACTTTATCATACGAAAAACGTCATAACAACATTTTAAGGTTTTCAGCATTTTTACACATTTTGGTTACTATCCCTAACCCAAAACCGTAAAGCATACGCAACAAACGCTACTCAGTATTCAATGCAAGTGTACAAGTTTGATCGTTGCATATTTACATATTTACACGTACACGAAATATACAGGCTTGCCGTGGATATGAATATCCATGGATAAATCCATGGATATATCCATGTGTGGATATGAGATTAAGGCCGTCCTGTAGATATATCCATGGATAGTATGCTGGCGCACCTGCTAATTAAACTGAATATATGCTTTGTGTTTCTATAATATTTTCTTGTCTGTCGTTTTTACTCTGCATTTTTCTCTTTATTTACGTTACTGAGTCAAATGAATAATCAGTGTCATCAGCACGCTATTATTTAATTAGGCTAAATTAATTTTTCAGTACTATAACAGCAATAGATCCTAATTTTCGGTGCTTTAATACTGTTCGTTGAGCAACAAAAAGTTTATTTATTTGGGAGTTAATTTATAATTTTTATCAAACGTTTTTCTGCTAGTAGTTTTAATGCTAGTAGGAAGTACAAACCAAGAGCGCTTTAAAAGCGTCCACTCCACCCTATATTTGTAGTCGTACATTACTGCAACCTGCGTCTTGAAAAACAAGGATTCCAGCTGTTGCTGGGGTGTGCCGACCGTAGGCTCTCCCTTATGTCCGAAGGCCACCGTCGGTCGCGGAATAAAGCAATTTCCCAGAGTGACTACAGTCTTATTCACGCCATGGTGACACTGTTTTATCGAACGCTAAAATTAACATAGAAATACAACACGGTGGGCGACGGCTGCAGGCAGCAATGTTGCATTCAAAATTGCAGCCAAACCGCTGCAGATAGAAAGGTGGTTACTTTTGACAGCCTATGTAAAGTCGCCGTCGCCCTATCCAATAATACCATCGCCGACCCCCTATACGACGTACCGTTTAGCTACAGTACACACGTTACGGACAGACAGACGACAGACACGACATATCGTACCCCAGAAACAAGGGCAATAAAATTATGTAGATTTTCACGAATCCTGGAAAATATTATACTAAGATAATGCTAATGTGTATTTGTTTTTTTTAAATTTTTATTTATTTTTTTAACAATTTAAAATGGGGAATATCTGTGTCATGTTTTACAAGAAATAAACGCTCTTGCACAGCTGTATTTTGCAAAAATTGGGGGCTGCATGCACACAAGTTAGGCGTCTGTGGATATGGATATATCCGTGGATATTCATGGATATAAATCTGTGGATATAGATATGGATATGAATGGGAAATTTCATATACACGGCAAACCTGGAAATATACAAAAATATACATATATCCCATAATACACAAATGAGAAATTAAAAACTGAAAACCAAAGTTCAGCAAATTCAAACAAAATAACCCGTTTTAAATTTTAAAAAATAGCTCCAGCAACATGCGTGCTCTAACTACGACACCAAAGTCGACTCTATGAATATAGTCTTCAGCAATAGGCCCTACATATTTCTCCACGGCCTAATTATAAACCTAACTCTAACCATAACCATAACTGTATTTCTAACCCTGACCATGAATCTTACTTATGTGACGACACTGCGACACCCGAATAAAACTGCCAACTTGTACTATGTTTTTTGAATTCACGGCACGCGTGCTTCAAGTGGCCGAATTCGAAAAATACTTCTCCGCATAAATAGCCGTTTCTCACCGGGCTGAGTAAAAACTCGGCTGCCGTATCAATTTAGTTTTCGGAATTTAAATTTTAACAAATATTTAGCGATTTGTGTCAAGTTCATTTGTGATTTCGGTCGACAGCTTTTTGCATTTATTGTTTTTTGTGTAATCACAGATTTAGTGTACAATGACGTAACAACAGAATGACTACGTCATATAGTGAAAGTCTACTGCTACAGCAGTTTTCACACCGTTATGGCTTGTTGTTGTCACAACATCTGCTAACATTTACCGTGACCAAATCACTAAGTAACAACTGTTATGAAAACGTAGGTTTATAATTGTTTTGCTTCGGGTCGGTTTATCGCTAGCAAAAGTTAAACACCATAAACTACAAAGAAAAATCGAAAAAGCGCGAAATGTAGCTGATGTTAGCCTACAGATGTTAACTGGCGTTAGACATACCGGCTGGTCCAAAATAGTAAACACACATTTTTATACGCCCACAATTTTTCCACATTATTAACTGACTTTATGAAAATTCACTGGCTAAAAACTAGCAATAAACATGACAACGCTAATTGTCAAAGATCGCATAACAATGGCGTACGGTAATTTGTTATCAGCGTTTGATGCTAAAAGAGGCCCTGTATCTCATTTAGTCTGTTTGGAATTGTCTCATGCACAGTCAGTGTGATGCGAGCAACATCAATTTTTCTAATAATGTTACTGTTTTTATGCGTTTGTCTGTCAATAGTACCGTTAACATTAACAAATGTGTAAACTGCTGTTTTATACATTATATTGCGGTACATGGCGTCCCTCATCCCCAAAGTAAAAAGATTTATGGAGTTGAAGCCTTTAGCCAAAACTTGCACTTGCCCACTGATGATTAACATAGTAGGACAAGTTGGCAGTTTTGTTAGAGTGTCGCAGTATCGTCACATAAATAAGGTTTATGGTCAGGGTTAGAAATACAGTTATGGTTATGGTTAGGGTTAGGTTTTATGTAATCGATCGGCGATTTTGCGCCATAGGCCTGTGGTACCGAGTTACTCCGTTCGTTTGTCATCCAGTATGTATTTCAATCATTTGTTTGCGTATACAGCCAGAGCGGTGGACACATGAAGATCTTGTTGGCGCTGCAATTGGCCAGTGCGTTGCAGTCGTGCACCTGCATCGTGCTATGTTATACTTGCGAGAAGATCTGCGATCCGGGCAAAAACAAGTGGGACGTGGTAAAGTGTGACGGCAGATGTCATGAAGAAATTACCAAAATGCCAGGTAGACCAATAAATGGCGCCGCATTTGTAAAGTGTGCGGCATGCTGCAAAATTAGGAATTATACATATATCACTAGGCTGTCCGAACTAAACGTTGATTCCCTTGAACTTATAAGGTTGAAATCTGACTTGACACTTGTGTATTTTATTGTGCATGGTCTAACTATTTTAGATTGCTCTCAGTTTTTTACGTTATCAAATAGTATTACTCGTGGTCATGAACTGAAATTGGTAAAGACTCATTGTCGTATAAATTGTCGTGCTAATTTCTTTGCCAATCGTTGTATTGACGAATGGAACAGTCTTAAGTCTGACACTGTGCTTGCTTGTTCAGTAGCTTCTTTTAAATGTCGGTTAAATGCTTATGACTTTAGTAAATATCTGCGTATAGTTTAGGAATGGCTGTAAGTGTCATTATGACCATCCATTCCTTTAGTGATGGTTTCTGTTATGTTACAATGTTTGGGATGTATTGTTAACATTGCTAATAAATGAATATACATACATACAAAATTGAAGCAAGACTTTGTTTAGGCTTAGGCTACGCTGAAATAACAGAGTTCACTAATATCATACGACAAGATAAAAATTTCTTTTTGCAAATGCAACGGTTAATGTATAAAAAGTGCTAGTAGCTAACTTGTCAACTCTTTTTAATTTTTTTCAAAAAACACGAAATTTGAGTTTACGATACTGGTATTAACTGGATATACGCTAGATGAAAAGCATACACTATACACATGTCAGAAAAAATATTAATTAACGTGAGACGACACATGCGTTACCCAGTATAAACTCATAGTTGTAAACGACCAAACTAGGACTTCTAAATTTTACAAGATAGTGTTGCAATAATATGACAGTAAAATGGCCAAAACTACAGTCGTTTACGTTAAATTTCTTCGTGGTGTTGCGTGCCAAAAATACGAAAATTGGCCTATGTTATGCGGAGTTATTCAAAAAAGTGGCACGTATTTTTCGACACACGGTGTATAAACGTAACCGTGGAAAAAGCAACATTTCAATTAATTGTGCGACAGATGACGACGTTGCTAAAGCTCGTCGAACGTGCACAAATCTGAGCGTCTATGAAGGCTGCACTACAATTCCACTGTTACCAGGCATCGGCCTTGGAGAGGACACGGTCTGCTACTGCTCAACGGATTACTGCAACAATCACACTCTGCCAGTGACCAGTTGTGCAGCCGCCACTGAAACACTACTACTGCTGCGTGCTGTGTGTGTTGCAGTCTTACTAGTTGTAATCACAATAGTTCTTTGATGATTGCACAAAAACGACTCCCCGATAAGGTAGTTTATGTAGCGCTTTCAAAACCCTTAACTGCTAGGAGCAAAGGTCCAAAAACCTAGAAAGGAAAGGGAAAAAGGCAAAAAAATTAAAAAATTAAAAAGACTTGCCAAAGTACACAAAGGTTTTTAGTCAAAAGAAGACGACAACGTGACACTTTGTATCACACGGTATGCTACTGTGCAACAGATTTGAGTCATGCATGGTCATCACAATCATGGCGCTACATTTTAGAACGCTATCAAACTCCTTGTGTTGTGTGCCTGGCAACCTAGCCTAATTTGTCTGTTATAGCATTATCACGTACACAGCAAACAGTAACAGATACTGTCCCAAAATCAAATCGGCGTTAATCGGAACTTAGGCGTAGGCCTAACTATGTACTGTCCATCTGCAAAATCACTGAGCCGGATGATAGGCCTAGTGGATATCATGTACCGTTATATAAATATAACGTAGTACAAGTAGTGCAAAAATAAGCACACATTATTTGGTATTAGCGATGCCATTATTGACAGAATTTTTAGTTCATAACGCCGCTTTGCGTTTGTTAATATTTTTGTTTATTTTGGAGACATTCGAGACCAAATTCTGAAAAAAAATCACCAGTCTACACTGTGTCCGGTAAAAAAATCTAATCCTCTAGACATCGTGTAATAAAAATGTCAAATGTGAATAAATCTGAATAACATTTCGTACAACTAATGCCTAATAAATTCGTGAATCAACTGCCAAATTTCATTAAAAATATTATTTCTCACAAAGTTATTACAATGTTGAATATCGATAAAAAATACCTCCGTTACCGATATGGCGTTACGCAAGTAAATCTCGCTGTTACTTTACATTTGCGTAGCTCCAACAAACAAGCTGATTCTAACAAAGTTTTACACCATTACACCAACAATGCGCCATTAATTGGCAATCAAAATGCCAAATTTAAGTTAAATTTGCCTAAGCAAACAATAACTACGGCGGTTTTTGTGAGGTCACCTCGAAGCACTTCAGTCTTTATAGATAATAAATGTACAAAACATCAGTTTATACATTTGTTAACGGCAACATTTAAGGACTTACCCATCGAAAACAGCAAAAATTACAAAAGGTGATATTGCCCGCATCACGCTGACTGTGTGTCAATGTGCTGCTGAATAATATCACATTTTGTAATTTTTGCAAGCCGAGTTATAGCCCATTTTGTCCCAAATTTCGTTGCCATGGCAACCAGGTAGGGTCCGGGGTAAAATTAAATGACACGATTAGATTGGCCATCCTCCAAAACCATACCACAGAACCGAAAATTACGACTCTATCTTATACACAGCCAAATTTATGATCGTTTTAAGAATTGTTTAATTTTTTCCATAGGCTCCATTGTATTTTTTGGAATTTTTCAAATAAATACGTTAAATATTAATTTCACATTTTTTGATTCCTAAAAGGCACAGCCTTGCGCGAGACCGCGTCGTTTGAGCCATCGCACGCAAAATCCGCCGAAGGGTCTGACCTGTAGGTGAGTTTCTAAAAAGGTATATGTACACCTCGAAAAATTTTTGCGTATATTTCACCTATTTGCCGAGAAGCCCCCAGCTTGTGCAGATTTGCATAAAATAAACGTACAAAACATCAGTTTATACACTTGTTAACGGCAACATTTAAGGACTTGCACATCGAAAACGCAAAAATCATAAAAGGTGATATTGTCCGCATCACACCGACTGTCAGTGTGCTGCTGAATAGTATCACCTTTTGTAATTTAGCGCCCTCGTTCGCGGTGACCCCTTTCGAATTTATGGAAAAGCTTTAGTTCCTAAAACTAGAGTCTTCCAAGCAGCCGACGGTGAAGATTTGGTGATCCTAGATTAAACCGTTTTTGCCTGACTCACCCGTGTGACAGACAGACAGAACGGACGGACGGACAGAATTACGATGGCTAAGACGCGCTGAAAGCAGTAGTTGCTTTCGCGCGTAAAAATCGGGCAATATTTTTCCAATAATGGCCTCTTAATATTAAACAAGTTTCAATTAGACTCCGGGTCTCTAATACAAGCCGAAAGGAACGAAAAAGCTTTTAAAAAATATAAAATAAAAGAATAAAAGAATACAAAAGAAAACGATGCGAGCAAGGAGTACATTAGATTGGTCACAATCTAATAAGATTAGATTGTGTCCGACTTGCTTGCTACTTTCTCGACATTTACTTAATTCGACTTGAAATCGACTGCTTGAAAGCAAAAAGAACGCTAACCAAGTTTAAGTCGACTATTTAGCAATTACGAAGCGTTAGTTTTACCTTTATTGTTTTGTTTAACTGATTGTCATTTTGTGTTTGTTGCTGTCTCTCAGTATTTTGCGAACCTGTTTGTTAGAATGATGTAACTTGCTGCTCAAATGACATCACTGTGTCTTTTTCTGATAAGCTGCAAAAGTGCTATATCTCGACATTATTTAGCTTCTTAATTCGACTGGCGTTGTCTAGCGTGTTTGCCTACTCACAGTCGTGTTATTATCACAGTCACACATTGCAGCGGGGCGACTGTAAAGGCGACAGTGGAAAAAATGTCGCAGCTGTTGCTGGTCAACATTGTGGTGGTCTCGCATATCGTACACTCTGTCCTCTGTCGTCTTTTTGTCTGTAGTATCGTATTGTGGCTAAACGGTGCCTCCTCGCTATTATTTGATAGGGCGTTGGTGAATTTCAGTAGGCCGCCCTCGGTAGCTGCATGTGTGTCCTTATCTGCAGCGATTTGGCCGCAATTTGCAACGTCCTGTTGGTTGTGGCTCATATTCGTGGATTTGACGTGTGCTATCGGCAAATTGCAAAGTTTTCCTCCCACGCCTACTTTGTTTAACTACGAAGCCGTTGGGTGAAGTGTAGCGTCTAGAATTTGACGGCGTTAGGCCTATCTTGAACATTGAGAGAAAAATTCTGGACAACCTACGAACTAGTTCGACAACTAGTTGTCAGCTCGGGTTGGCCAACAAGTTGTCGAACTAACTAGTTAAACGAAATTTGGACATTATCCGATACGGCGTTGGGACGTCGTAACGACGTTGGGCACTAACGGCAGCTTGAAGAGAACGTCCTAACAAAGTTTTTTTAAAAGTCTTTGGAAGTCGATAACAGTCCGACCACACACTCTTCTAATCCATCGTCTTCGGGACATTCTTGCTCGTCTGTTCGACATTTCGACGACGCTCAGTATGTGTGCAACGTTTGGACTTCTCTCTGCATATGATACTCGACGTCGGTGATAGGTTCGTAGGTGTCCGAGCCGTCGAGACAACTGACGACAAAATCTGCGTCAGGATGAGGGAAGAACACGACGCAACGCCTCACTTTCTGACGCATTTCTTCGTCGTCCGGTACGACCACGCGATGAACCTGTTCACACAACAACGGACTATCGCAGCACACACCAGTTTTTACTTAGACATGCATATTAAACTCACGCAAAATAGCAGAGCACAGGACCACAACCGCAACTGTCCGGGTCGTCCACTTTAGTGGCATGTGGAAGTAGAATGCTTTCTGGGAAACGTTGCAGGGGAAGTAAAAGTGAGTAAAAATTTAAAAAAAATTTCTGGTAGCAAATTGCTGGTTTATCCCCCAAAATGTAACGCCGTTGATCGAGATGGAATCCTTCGAACTTGTGGAAACGCATTGTGCAGTCTCGATGTATAGTCATTCGATCTTCGCGGACTTGACAATAACATTTATAACAAGAGGGTGCGGCCTTTGAGGGGCCGCCCGCTATGAACCGTCCTTGCTACGTCCCGGCAATTTCCCTATCTTTACTACGGGAATTTCGTTTTCCGTACGAGTTAAGGCTCACGTACCAAAAACGATACGTAAAAAAGTAGGCACGGGACAGACGGACGGACAGACGGACAGACAGACAGGCAGACAGATAGACGGACAGCATCGATACATAATGGGGCCTCCTTCTAGGAAGGACGGCCCCATAATAATATTAAGAAGAATAGGGCTCTTGTGGTGCGCCAATTACAAAATGTCCAGTAGCGCTAACAGAATAAACAAGCATGCAATGAAATACACGCATAAAGATTTCACAACTTAGGTAACAGTTGTAACAAAGTGAAAGCAATAAAAGGTAGAGAGATACTGTGGCTGTGAGGCGATCGGCTGTCCATCTCTGCAGCAGATCAGCAATCAAAATCAGCACCGAGTGTGGCACAGGCTCTGCCCTGATCCAACGTCCATCGCGAGTATTCACCTGCGCGGTGCACGATCATGCCTATTATGTTTGTTAATTAATTCATGTATTCAACTCTACATTAGCTTAATAGCCTTAATCTTAACGAGTATTTTAACTTTGCTTTCAATACATATATTAACTGCTTTTAACTAATTTTAACCACGTATGACACTAAATGGCCTATTTTGTGCTGACGTGCCGTTAAGAAAACATAGATGTTAAAACATTAATTTGCAAATAAAAAACATAAAAACATTTTCTTTCACTTTTAGAAAAACATTATTAAAACATGCATAAAACATTAAACTGCAGATGTTTCCAATCGCTACTTTTTTCGCCATTATACACCCAAAGAATATCTAACTAAGATAATTAAAAACAAATACCTACTAGTTGTATAGACTAAAAACCGGAATGTACTAAATGTACAAATAAAAAAAACAGCTAAACTCAATTTGCCCATAAATCATATTTTATTTGTAATTTTGTACGTTTATGTTTTGACAAGAACAAAAAACACAACATTAAAAAGCAGAAAAACATTAAAAATTTAAAAAAAACATAAAAAATAAAACAAAGATTAAAAAATAAAATAAAAATAAAATAAAAAAACATGTTTTTTTAACTTTTATAAAAAAAAACATAAAAAAGTTGTTACATCTATGTAAGAAACTACTCACTCCTTCATTCAACTCTGAAACTACCGCATAATCTGTTTGTAACGTCCTTCACTTGTAACTTCCTTTACCAAAGGATTGGTAGAACCGCCAATCCTTCCCTGATTTTAAGATATATAAATGTACAAAACATCAGTGTATACACTTGTTAACGGCGACATGCAATGACTGTAACATAATTTTTTTACTGTTTTACGTAATATTGCTTTGGTATCTATTTTATATCGCAGTCATCTTAAAGTCACGATAAGACCGAAATTATGATACGATACTCGCTCACAGACCTCCAAACCTTCACGGTCGAGTTGCATCAGCAACGATATTGTCCCGAAGTCAGTATGCTTGTTTGAACGCCACAGTTCCTGTTCACCTAAACAGAACTAGCACCAAAGTAATCTGCTAAATAGCGCGATCGCATTCCTTGCTTGTATTCGCCAGATGGCAGCATAAGACTGACGGTTTGGCTGAAATTTGCAATTGCATGTTTTGGCTCAGAGTTTGACTCTCAAACCTCCCCCTTTTCATGGCGTGCAGACTGAACACGGTCCCCCATCTGACAATCTGACACATTGTGTTTTATACTCCGTAAGTGTACCTGTAAAATGACATTTACACTAGAGTTGTCCGCAGAAACTAACTTTTTCAACATTTTGCCAAATATCACACCTCACCCGATAGTGTGAGTGTTGTAAGGACGACCTTCAATGTCTATGGGAAAAGGCAAACTTTGACCTTCAGCCAACGAAAAACCACTGAAA
>Ga0209367_1005535_pt1 | contig 17519 bp, 14 predicted proteins | sample WorMetLIZISLAND2_FD_187412 | JGI IMG/M metagenome (GOLD analysis project Ga0209367, IMG submission 187412) | Marine gutless worms symbiont microbial communities from Max Planck institute for Marine Microbiology, Germany - Olavius geniculatus... ... | reverse complement strand
TCACACTGACTGTGTGTCAATGTGCTGCTGAATAATATCACCTTTTGTAATTTTTGCTGTTTTCGATGTGCAAGTCCTTAAATGTTGCCGTTAACAAGTGTATAAACTAATGTTTTGTACATTTATGACTATTAGCAATGTCTCCTCCTTATGGGCGGGAGGACCTTCAAGTGACCTTCATTCGCAAGATGGCGCCGCGAAGCACTACACGCTGCGATAAGCAATATACTGATAGCCGACCGGCAACTCAATCCCCACCGGCCCTTCAGGCTGCCCATGGTAGAGCGACTGCCGATCTGTTGACGTTTTTTCCGACCTATTCCCGATCTTCTTTCGATCTTGTAACGACTATCCCGCTTACCCTGACGTCTACACGACGTCAGCACGACTGTCAGCCGTCCATAGACGATGTAGTCATTTCTATAGTACTTGGTGTTTCAAGTAATAGTACTAATTCGTAAAAAAGTGAAAATGTCTCAGCGTCGTGGTAGGGCTCAGTAAAAACTAGTGTCCGAGGCAAAAGACTGATGAGTTCAAAGAAAAAAACATCAAAATTCTTCTGGAAAAGGAGAAGGAAAAAGGTGTTGGAATGAGCCAAGTCCAATCTCACGCTGTGTGCAAGACTTCTGACATCATGAATGCTGAAGTTGTAGAGATCGCTTATTGTCAAATGACAAGCCACACGAAATGCCCAGTATTTTTGGACCACAACTATATTGGCCGTCCCAGATATTTCCTGATTACGCACGATTTCCGCCGGCTGTGTTCACGACTACCAAACGAGCAACAAACGATCTTTGAAAACCAGGTAACGTCCCTACCACGACCGCATTTTATTCCCGATCACTCCCGACTATTTTGAACAGTTCAAAACAGTCGTGAACCCCTCGACCGAGTTCACCGACCTCTCAGAACCTTACCAGACCAGATACGGACTTTCCCCGACCTCCCACCGAGTTTACACGACCTTTCCCGACCAGCAAGGTCGGGAGAGGTCGGCCTCAAGTCGGCCAAGTGTGACCGGGGCTTAAGATCCAAGGACTCAAACGTCGCGGTCGGGGTCCGCAACCGTGCAACACAGAAAGCGCGAGATGGGTATGACAGACAGACAGACAGACAGACAGACAAGCAAACAGACAAACAGACAAACTTTACGCGCATTATAGCCTAGTAAGATATCACGAGCTTACTGTGTGTGCTGCTTCAGCGCTGTAAGCTGATCTTCAGACCGGACGTCGACGAGCCGAAGAAAAAGCCACGTCACCAGGTTCATCTGCAGCCAACCGGCCACAACCCCGTGCAACTACAGTTACTGCATCACGAACAGCAGCCATCACCTGTCTAGAACACACTGCGAGCACCAGGGGGAGCCTGTTCACCCCTTGACACCTTGAAAGAGGTTATCTCCATCCGTCGCTGTTTTCTTCTTCTCATTTTCCGCCATGTCCCCCGACTTTTCATGTCCCTTTTCCGTGGCTTCACTTTAACCTTCAAATCCAGTCACGAGAACATGACAATCATTCCACGGTTTACAGTTTCGCAGTCACACTCACTGTAACCCCAGTAGATACTAAAACATGACATATGTTGACGTCTGTTGCTACTTCGTGCGACTTACAGGTTTTTAATTATAGGCCTACATCAATTCTGCCCTTTCCCTGAACATCTAAAACTATCCCTCCCAGATTCCGTGTTTTTGTGATGGCCCGTCGAGAGCCACAGCGGGGCCCGGGGAAACATTCTTGTGGGGCCCCAAACATTTTCGTGAGGCCCTCTGGGGAGAAAATTTTTAAATTTTTCTTTTCAAAATGGTGCATTCTGGTGCACTTAATATTTCCGGGCGACGGTGGGGCCCCAAACCTCGTAGGGCCTGGGGTAGCTTACCCCCCACCCCACACTCTCGACGGCCTGTTGCATTGCGCTCTGGACTGGACGTTTCGTCTCGGCTCCGCGTTCGTCATTGTGGTCTTACTGCAGGCTTGATTGACTGGAACCGGAAGAGAAGTCAGGCACAGGCTAAGATTAACTGAAGCGAATCGACGAAGCGATTCTGTAGAGGAAGGTTAAGCTTTCTTCCGAAACAATAATGCAGTCGTTGATATTTGTGCCATAGATGTTGAAAACATTCCTAATTTGCAAATTAAAAAAAAACATGTTTCTTTTTCATTTGTATAAAACACGTAAAAACGAACATTAAAACATTGAACTACATTTAGCGCAGTAACACGTTGAAAACAAAAACCTACCGTTTGTGAAAACTAAAAACCGGAATGTAATAAATGTCATTATGTAACCGTGATTATAGTACAGATTGAAAACAGGTCTAAATGCAATTTGCCCATGAGAAATACATCATATTTGTAATTTTGTACGTTTATGCTTTAGTAAGAACAACAATAGCCTACGATATTAAAAACAGGATAAAAACATTAAAAAGTAAAAAAAAACATAAAAACATGCTTTTTTAACTTTTATAAAAAAAACATAAAAATGTTTTTACATCTATAATTTGTGCTACGTCCTGTTCAGTTAGGCTAATTAAAACTGTTGGAAATAAGTTTTTTTGCTATAATTAGCCTACAGTTATTTTGGAATGTGTAAGAAGTGGGATTTGATGTAGGTATTTCGTAAGTTTGGGTTAGATAAAACTGCCAAAAACAGCAACAGCAACGATTAATATGTTATAGCCCTAACTACTGATAACAGACGAAAGGACGACTATTTATTTCAGTCATAGTCAAGACAAAAAATGTTAGGCGGTGCCAAAAGCATTATGCTTTATGCCGTTGTCCGTCTGTCTGCATAACGCATAACGCAAGACATCGGCTTGGGCGTAACTCTGCTAAGAAAAAAGAATATTTACGCCCTCAATTTCTGGACCCAGCGCTGCCTATAAGTCTAATAGTGACGATTAAACTGTTGTCGCTTGCTTTGTTTTTCGCCTTGTAGAAATGCGTAATATGTATACTGTCCTGCGCTAAGAGCGTTTTGTACAGTATACGCGGTGGCCCAAAAGAAACCAAATAAAACTTTACCGCAACGTTTTCACACTTTGGTGTAATTGTTAAGCAAAAATATTGAAATTGTGTTGCAGGCCAATTTGACGAATTTCTGTCGTTTTGTTGCGAACTTCCTATATGTCGAACTGGTTTCTTTTTGCGGTTTTTTTGTGCCGCCCGATAGTTTGATGCGTGCAACGCAGTGCATATCGGCAGCACATTTTGCTAGTAATTGCACGTTTCTTAATTAACTGACCGAACTGCATCATGTCTTGTTGACAGAAATGTCCATAGTTGTGATAAACGTTTATAGATTTTTATTGCTATTTCTAATATGCGTTTTTCCGTTTTCAATATTTCTAATAAAAGTTGAACTTCAGTATAAAAATTGCAGGCACTTGAGATAATTATGGGAAAAATTGATGAGCTACTGATAAAAATCGTACAGGCCTATTTTGTATTTAGATGTTATTACCATATCATGTCGTCACACCCATTCTCGCGGAAATTGATCACAAAATTTTGAAAAATATGTAAAACCTGTCGTGAAGCGACGCACTTAAAGTCAGCAAGTTTTCATTCACAAACGTCTAAAAAATATTTTATTTTTGCCAAAAGGGTTTCTAACACCTTTACAATTATTGTTCTTTAACGTGTATTACAGCTATGAATTGTTCAAGTATCGCATGTTTCAGCTGTAATTATGCTTGATGTTGCGTTTCGCTTATTCTGTACTAGAATTAGTCAAATTGTTTTGTCGTTTAGAATGTTTTATACAATTTATAGCGCACAGTGTTTAGTCTGCAAGTGCTCTGTTAACTAGACCTGCGTTTTGTAAATACGTCCTATATACTTTCTGTAATTGTAGCACATTTAGGATATCGTGCAATAAAGGCGTCAGTGTTTGAATGATAAATGTACAGGGTGTCTACAAATCTAGCCTAACAAATTTCCACGAGATTTCCAGGACATATTTAACAAACTTCCAGTAGACTTTTTACATTGATGGAGCTTCTTAAGCATTACAATTACATGTACAATGAAATGACAAACCGCAAAATATTAATGCATATACGAGTGTGAATTTTGAAATGTCTGCAACTGAGCATGTGATGATGAGCTTAGGCCAACGCTCATCACCGTGCCATCCTTCCTGCTTATTAAATGATAGTTATAAAAGTTTTCCAGGAGCACCAATAAAATTCCAGGAGATTTCCAGTATTTCCAGGAGTTGTAAACACCCTGATGTAAGCCGTTGAAATACTCAGTTACCCACGTGCTACGTCAACTGTCATAATACATTGAATGAGCTCATTTAACCACTATAATGTTGGTTGTAATTTTTAGTCGATGTCTACTAAACTTTACACTGTAACAGTCAATTGTTCGGGCTCCCAGAAGTTGAGAATCATTTGTAGACTTGTAAAGTTCTAATTTTGCAACGTAGTGCAGCGACACATTAAATGCTAAGAGATTGGTTTATCCTAATTTTGTTTGAAATTCGTCCAAAAAAATGACTTCTTTGGGTGGAAAAGTCTGTGTAGCAAAAAATGAGATTAGACCAGTGTACGGCTTTGACACGTTTTGATCGTCTTTATCCAACAGGCGTACAAATAATTAACTATTAATCACAAATATATACCACAATGTTACAGTAACAAATGTCTCAGTATAGTCCTGACTTGATAAATAACCAAAAAATGTGAAGTAACTAGAGTTGGAGCGTATTCTGACACTTGACAACAGAACAAAAAAGGATGACATCTTAAGATAGTGGTTACCGTAAAATAAAACACTAGCAAAAATGGCGCAATGCATTCCTGCATTTTGAATGCGTTAATTCACAAAGAGGATAATTCACAAATATGTTTTACTGTCCGTGTAACCGTGGCCTAACAAGAAAGATATATTGTTTGTCATTTTACAAAACAAGGTTGTACCACCCACAGGAAGTTGCCCACCGCGAGTCGAATGATCACGTGACCGATGACGTCACAAGACCCCAAAAGGTCAAGGTCGTGACCCCATTATCTTTGAGGCGCCATATCTCCATAACGGCGCAAGACAGATGCATGCGTTGAGGTACAACAAGACAAATTGCAACTTGTGTCATTGACCATTATTGGAAATTTTTTCCCCTCAAATCGTAAATCGGCCAATATTTTATGAACTTCGAAGAGAATTTTCTATAAAGACCTTGATGTCAGTCACTATTAGTATAATATTAAGATGGCTCTCAAATAGACGCCGAGTTTCTAATACAAGCCGAAAGAAACGAAAAAACACTTAGAAGAATATAGGAGAAAATAATGCGTGCAAAGACTACATTAGATTGGTCACAATCTAATAATATGTGTAATTTAATTTGACATAGCACAGATTGTATGAGATTAACAACTCTTATAACAAGACATATGGGCAAATGGGCAAATCAATATAAAATCCAAAAATCAGTACTGCAAAAACAAACCGACCATCCATGCAGGCTTTTGCTAATACCACAACAAACAGAATCAGAAATATACTGAACCTGCAATACATACAATCGAATACTGCATTTGATTCCAACACAAAACGTATTGGTTTTAATGTTACCTACTGTAATGGGGCACACTGTGCCACCATGCTTTCTATCCATACAAATATTTGTGATGAACTAAACTATTTTAAACTAAACAAAATAGTTAGACAGCAATGCGGAATGATCATTCCGATTAACGCACAGAATATGACAGGACTGAAGAACGCAGTATAGAATTACAACTGCAGAAATCTCTCTTCAGGTTGGAGGCAAACCCGTCAAGAGGGAAAGGGGTTGGGGGCAACTTACTCCAGGCCCTTCGACGTTTTAGGGGGCCGCCGTCGCTCAAAAATATAAAGTACACCAGAATGCGCCATTTAAGAAGTTTAAAGAATTTCTCCCCAGACGGGCCCAACGAGAATGTTTCCCCAGGCCCTGCTGTGGCTCTCGATGGGCCTGGTAAACTCTAAATAGGATTAGGGATGCTGGTTATAAGTGAATATGCGATCGCATATGCAATCGCATATTTTGCCAAAACACGCACATCGCATATTTTTCTGCATATAATGGTATTTTCAAAATCGCATATGCAAAGATCATGCCAAAAGTTCGCATATATTCGCATATATGCGGCATATTTAAGCATATGCGATCACATTTTTCAGCATTTTCCTTGTCCAACGTTGTTTTAAGACCAATAAATATTTTTGGCGGCTAATAATTACTGATATTTACAATTAAACGTTGAATAACTTAATCAAAAATGACAAAATTGTGCAGAATATGCCTATTAATAATAATCATGATTACGATTCTCTGTCACTCGAAGTTGCATATGCTGGAAATATGCCGAAAAATATGTCGCATATATGCGACATATGCAGCATATATGCCGCACATATGCGCCGCATATTTCGCCAAATTCTGCATATTTTCCTGCACATTTTGCCTCAAAAAGTTCCGCATATTTTAAAAAAATTCTCTGCTATAAACCGGCATCCCTATCTAAACAGTAAACACCGAATGCATTTCTCCTACAAATTAAAAGGCCCCCTACCACAGAAGTTATACTGCTGTTATTTACAACTTACGATGGGACAGCGTTGTACATTTCACAAACAGTTCCCTAATACAATCTCTGTTCACTACGTACATACTAGTACCAGTAGATTATATTACATCTCCGAGGTAAAATCAACTGACGCAAAGATGTATAGACTACATAGTACCGGATAGCCTACCAAGCCAGTAGCAAGCACGAATAGAAGAAGCTGATGAAATATGAGAAATAAGCATGAGCATTTAAATGAAAAAAAACATGCAATGCCTCACGATAGAAACCCGACAGCTGTTGGTGCTGGTAGAAGACACAGAAGTCAGCATGTGGGTAAAAATTCTGCTCCAATGTAGGCTAGATAGATAGGGAAGTGTCACGTTTTTGGGACACAGATCCAAAATGACTGCTAAAAAATGCAACTTAAATGAAAATCAAAAGTTAAGTACTACAACTAGTATTAGTTGTTGTGGTTCAGGCAGTAGCAGTACTATATGAGCAAAGATTATATGATTCAAATGTCCTCCAGGATTGATGCCGGGATAATTACATCTGTACTCATAATCACTTCATCATCACAATGAGGGCACTAGAATTGCAGAACATGAAAATGCAGGATACACTATAGCATGGGGGGCAAATGCTTCCCAACTAAATTTAAACCTGTTGAAAAGTTTTGCTCAAAAAATACAACATTTGGAACAATTAAAAATTTTTGACACCCATATGTCGTTTGTCAGAAATATGCAGCTGTCTGATAATTGTTGTATAAAAAGCAACATCTGATTTGATTTTAACTGAAGCATTTGAGCTTTTTATGCCCTGCAATTTCATGGAAGATAAGCCTATGTCACCTGTACCTTTATGTCAAAATTGTCTGCACAGAACGACTTTACGTCGTGAATTTTCAGTCGGCTGATCATAGCAGCGTGAATTCGTCGGCGCTGGAATGTCGCTTCTTGTTGGTGACGCTCATCCTGACAACCTTCTCCGAGGCACAGGTGAAATCAAGGGGCAGCTCAGAGTCACTGTGTCGCCCAGGGTTCACATCAAACATTGGGTAGTGCTGCTGCAGCGGTGGACGAGCCACCTGACAAAGCCAGTCAAATAATATATTTACACAGGTGTCTTTCACACAAGCATATTTTCGGGAATTTTTTTGGCATTTTTACATAGCACCCTGTGGTACTTTCCACTTATGTTTCTCTCATCGCAAACTTTCCGTTTAAGACAGTTCTGGTTCTTTTGGTTCATGTGCTAGATAAAACTGTTATACCTCAATGCAGAATACCTGCACGTGATTGGTCCGAATCGCATCATGTGACATGCACAAATACGAAATGTTGCCCGTGTAGGCAACATTGAGCAGCCAACATTGAAGTCATCACAGCTTTTTTGTTCAAATGATTTTTGTTTAAATTTTTTTGTTCTTTGGCCTCGAGGCAACATTTTACGAACCTCTGGCAAGAAACTTTCAATAATGACCTCGACGCTAATCACTATTTGAATACCGTCAACTTGCTGGCTAGTTTTCAAATGCATCATATCACATCATACCATTTCGTATCGTATTATATTACTACTAAAGGTAAAAAAAGGTAAAGGTCGTCAATTTGTATAATGCATCGTCGCAAACACGCCTCAAATGCGCTTTCGTCACTAACCAGAGCCGCCTGCCGCACGACCACCGTGTACAGCCTGCAGACACAGGCTGGCGCATTGGCCGGCTAGGCAACCCTAGTCAGCTGTACCATGGTCCCCACTTTCCGTAACCCATGTAAATGAGTTACTACTCATTTTACCCTCCCACGGAGGGTAGAAGGCTGACTCGACCTAGCTGGCAGGCTTCGCACCGAGACGGTTTACCTGCCCGCAGGCAGTCACCCATTGCAGTACTAACCGGGCCCGGCGTAGAAGTATAGCTCTTCACAAGAAACCCATCTCAGAGCTACAGAGTGTCACCTGCCATGTGGGATCACACAACATAATATGCCACCCAACAGGTATGGTAAATACACCTCACTATAACCCCAGACAGGCAAACAGATACTCGATTTACCTACCCCAGTGGGATGAACGGCTGAGTTGACCGTGGTAGTTGGTCAAGCTGAAATACCAGCATGACTTAAGGCCAGTTTCTGGATTTTAACTGGCCAGTCAAGTTAGTGTTAGCTGACAGATTTGCATAACTCGCGTTTCCCGTTGCACTAACCAACGGTCAAAATGGCCAAATATTCAGCTGACCAAAATCGGCCAGTTAGCTAACTGTCAATCGTAGTTATTGTATTTAACGCAACTTTTGTACCATTTTGCAAACAGTTTATTGACGAATGTGATACTATACAATGATTTTACCGTATAGCAAACTCTTCAAAACGCTCGAGGAGACGTTTGCTGCTACAAATTTTACTACGAAATCCATTCATGAATGAACAAAATGGCCGTCTGCAATCGGTTTGCTGGCTCGTGGGTTAGCTGACATGCGCTTGCGCTCATTAATATTCATGACGCCTGCCTGCACTAGGCGGAAGTGATAAGTGTCGTGTGCATCGTTGCTAAGCAATTATAGTTTACCGCTCAGTTAGCTGACAGCCAGTCAGGTTTTGTTCAGAAACACGCACAAACTCAACTAGCAAGCTACAATTAACAGACGGTTTACTAACTGATCAGTTAACTAAAAGATACAGAAACCGGCCCTTAGCAAACCCCTTAAGATGCAAACATTAAAAATCTGAAAAAAATCAAACCACATTAAAAAAAACTTGAAAATTAAAAAAAAATCAAGAACACACCTTAGGTATTTCAAGAAGCAGCCGATTAAGCTCGCTGCGTGTCTGACAATAGAACGCAATGGCACAGCTTGGATCCATCCTCGAAAACGACAACTTGCGAGGAAACATACAGTGAAACGACTGCAACGAAACACAGCATAAACTTAACAGTCATGCTGCAGTAATGTTTAGTTTAGTTGGTAGTCATTGGTGATATTTTAACAGGGAAAGCAAACATAAGCAAAAGCACTCTTATAAGTAAACTGACTTAAGTGAAGTAACATCAGTGCGAATGCATTCAACCGGTTTTTTTCCCAAATATTATTCTTAACAGCATGGCGTGCTGATATAAAATAGTTGTTGCATAATGTCTTAAGTAAAATGTTACCTCAAAATTTACTCAAACAAGCTAATTATTCTCATTCCAAAATGTCTGTAAACTGCAAAGAACGGACAATAACAATAACGAAATCTCCTTCCTGTAGCAGACACTAATAGCATACAGAAACAAATAAACAAACAAACCTGGAGAGGAAAGTCTGGCTGGTGAACGTTGACAAACTCCTGACACCGATGTGGGTCCAGATATATTAACTTCTCCTCTGTCAAACACAATTCCACCTTTAGTCATGAAATTCCAATGGATCGCCAAACACTGGTTTTAGACGACAACAAAACCGTACAAACCGTACATATTAAATGCCAAACTAACTCTAACATTGACCATAAACTAAGCCTAAATCTACTCCTAACCCTATTGCTAATCCTACCCCTAACTCTGGCAGTCTGTCCAAATGGCTGACTTTCGGACTGGTGGGCTAACCTGAGCAAGAGTGATTCTACTAGATCATAGCAGAATGAATCATACCTTGCCAGCCGATGAAGTAGAGCGAGTGACGTGGCTTGCCACCGATGATGCCCAGACAGCACTCATTGTTCATCAAAGCCTTGAGGCAAGGCACATACATTGGGTTCATCAGTTCACCACCCAACCGCATTGGTACTATAATGACGACCGACCGCCAGTGAGCTACAGTTGAGGACTGTGACTGATGTAATGTTTCACTGGACATGGGCTGACATTCATCCAGCAGGTCTTCAGTGTACACTACGCAGTGTGCAAACATTATGTTTTGTTAACAGGGATGACAACAAAACCATTTCTTTAAAAAAGCCCAACCCGATGTTTTTAGGTTTTTGAATTAAATCTGTTTTTAGCACCAGCAATGTCCAACGTGATGGGTTTTGCAGCATTCGCAAGTTTTCACGCACGACAGCAGTGCGTATTGGTCATCAAAATTCTGTCTATCTGTGTGTCCGTCTGTCCGTCCATTCATCTGTCACATGGATGGATCAGTCAAAAACAGTGCAAGCTAGAATCACTTCAAGAGTGAATTGCAACAAAATGGCTGGAGATAGACCAAGACAACCTGCAAACAGGAATTGCTATAGGCTGCTGCACGTCTCATGAGCATCAGCTTAAATTTCTTGTAAGTTATTAGAAAGAGCACTGCTAGGTAAATGTCCACACCAAGTTAAAATCCAGCAATTTGGTAATCCATAGGCTTAAGTTTCCCAAAAAATTACTGTAATGTAACGTTTCATTATTAGTGAAACAGGAAAACCAAATAAAAATTTCAGCAACAGATCACCAACAAAATCAATGCAAGACATTCGAATCAGATGACTGTAATAAGAAAATGCACCAATAGTCAAAATGAAAAATCTCAATTCGAATGTAAACCACATCATGCACAGAAGTTTAGAAATTGTTGAAGTGGGACTTTTTTAATAATTGCTGTCACCCAATCAGTCGCATCAAAAAGCAGCAAATGCTTAGCCAATCGATGAACTGTATTGAATAAATAATAATCACACCATCCAACACCCAACACTGTTAGCATAACTGGTTACTAAATAAAAACAAAATTAAGTAGGCCCTACACAACGTATTTTAGTGTTAATTAGTCAAATTGAACCACAAAACTTTTTGGTTCAAAGCATCTTTCAAAAACTTAAAAGTGCATTCACTCTTCTACTAGAACTAATAATGGAAAACTTTGAAGAATATTTACTCAAATATCAGTAGTACTTACCAACACCATCTCTTGCTACATAAATTGAAATTTCCTGCAGTAGACTTTCCGGACTCACTTCCTGGTGCTGTTTTAGAGCTGACCTGTAAAAGCCATAACACAGTCCACCTACATGACAAAGACTGAGGGCACATATGAGGCCACAAAAATAAACTAACAGTTTATTCAAACTGGCATTTCAAACCAGTTAATTTCTCTCACTTGATACATGTCTAAAAGAGCTTCTAGTATGTACAAACAACAATCTACATGACTACGTACACTGCTCTAATGGCAATTTCTTAGAGAAACATGAAAAAATGCTAACAAGAAGAATACAATTCATTAATACAACAACAATGTACTTCAGGACTGATTACCAACAAAGGGAAACGCGTGACAGCGATGCATGTGTGAAGGCCCGGTGCGAACAAAATCTAAGCTCACAATGATGCTTCATTTAGACTCGATGGCGAATGATGCCTATAGCACCATATCCAGTGCATGAATTTCAGCATTAGCTGAAAATCGCAAATTTTCCCCACCCCCTCTCATTTAGTACTCTCACTCGTGGTGACCCCTTTTGAATTTATGGAAAAGCTATACTAATCCTGAAGCTAGAGTCTTCCAGGCAGACGATGGTGAAGATTTGGTGATCCTAGCTTGCACCATTTTTGACTGATCCACCCGTGTGACGGACAGACGGACGGACAGACAGAACTGCCACGGCAAAGTCGCGCTACAGCAGTCGCTGCTGTCGTGCATAAAAACTAAATCACATGCAAAGTTTATGGTCCTGAAGCATAACTCATTCCATCAGTTTGCAGCTTCACAGTTATAAATCATGCACTTTCGTGATTACAAACTACAACGTAATGCAAACAAATTCCACTGCAGTGAAAATAGTTATGCAAACTGATTGGATTATGCCAAAAAATTATGCACTATTCCATCATCCATAAATTACACTGTAAACAGAACAGTAAGTGAATAATACAGTAAAATTATCACACCAGAGTGCATTGGCAACGGACGCCGGTCCAAACCAGTCACCTGCCTTCTTCCCCGACTCTCGGGCAACTGATATGAGTTTCTGTATGGAAAATGGACTCAGTGGGCTTAAAGTGTCACCGAAATAGCTGATAATTTGCCGATGTGTCAAGACACTGTCTACACTGTCTACTGAGGTCCACCGCCATTCTGCAATGCACACAATGCTTTTACTCATCATATTCGTTTACTAATGCCACTTGCCAAAAAATAAGAACATACATTTACATATTGAAGCAAATAGACTACCATTATATAACAGTATACGTATGTGTAAAAAGTTCATAACATCTGATATAGGCCTACAAGATGATGTCCAAAAATATATGAGAACTGGACTGGATGTACCATAAGGCACTGACCTCCTAAAAACATGACAAAAGCTCAAGATCCAACTTAATTTCTGTTGAACTTTTCCGAAGTTATTGAAATCGAGCTAAATCCTCCAAAATCGAATGATTCTTTTAAATACCATCAAAACAGCACAAACTAACAGATAAAATAAATTCACCAAAATGTCCATTGTTATGCCATCAAGCCATCCATTCAGGTTGCTATCAAGTGGTTAGTACATGGAAAGGTGACTGTCTGCGAACAGGTAAACCATCCAGGTACAAAACCAACACCAAGGTCAACTCAGCCTTCCATCCCTCTGGAGTATGTAAATCGATTACCTGCCTGTCCGGCTGGGGTTAAGGTGATGTGTATTCACCTGTGTCAGGTGCAAAGAAACACTATGCGATCCCATATGGCACGTGATGCTCCATAGCCCAGAGATGGGTTTCCCATAAAAAGCCATACATCACCTTAAAAGTTCAGCTTTCAACACATTATACCTCGGCGGAGGAAGTGAAAGATGAGAGCCTGAGATAGTAGCATCTGACCACATCTCAGCATGCATCCCCAACCGATGTCGGACTTTAGCCGAGAGTCTGGCAAAGATGGAAGTTCTGTGCGATACGTAAACCAGATGCGTGATTTGAAGTCTAGCTTGAAATCATTGAAACTCGTTGATGTAGAATTCCGGTCTTTCTTCTTGACACTGGAGTCTGCATTACAAACACAACTTGGTTGTTTTATGACATAAAAAATAAATGCATAAAACATTGGATCAGACTGAAAAAATTTGTAGACCCAGCATCAACAATATACACCGTGTACGAAAAAAAACATCCCTGACATTTTCGATTATAACTTAAAGAAAGATTAACAGATTTTAATAATTTTTGACACCCGTATTTACAACACAACTGGCGATCAAATGGCTGACCAACTTTCCACCGCACCTACTGTCTGCTTCTGCACTACCTGGAGAAACAAAACCAACAAAATATTGCATTCATATCCAATTCCACCTGTTCAGGTTTTCCCAGGTAGTGCAGAAACAGACATTCAGTGATGTGGAAGCTAGAAAGATCATTTCATGGAAAGTAGTGTCAAAAATGTTTGCACCAAAAATTATTAAAATCTGTCAATTCTTTTTCAAGTCACAATCGATAATGTTGGGGATGCTTTTTGACGTATTTCTGTTCATTTCAACTCATATTTCGTTGGTTCTGCTTTCCCGAGGTAGTGCAGAAACAGACACTGTGCAAAGTAGAATAATGAATGGTCATTTGATGGCCAGTTGTGCCAGAAATATTCGTCCCAAAAATTATTATAATTGGATATCCCTTCTTCAAGTGACAATCAATAATGTCCGGGATGTTTTTTTTGAGACACAGTGTATTATGCAACCATTCCCCTCACCTTTGACCTCCTGAGCTAAATAATGGCACGTTGGTTAAATCGTGTTCACATAGACACGAGTATGAGTAAGAGTACGAGTCTGTGTCTCGGTTTATGGGTGAATGTTTTGCGAATAAAATAACAATATTTCACTGCACTGTTAATAATTTTACTAACTGCATACCTCTAGCAGTGAACAGCTCAACAATAATGTAAATTCTGATGTCACATAACATAAGCATCATAGCTTGTATAAATTAAATTAATGTTATTTGCATGCCGTTTACTTTACAGGTAACCCATGCTTGTATCAATGTGAGTGGCTGCCATTGGAATACATGCAAACTCGTGTTTATTGGAACCCAAGTCTGTGTGAACACAGCTTTTCTCCTTTTTATTAGCCAGTTCAAAGCCTGTACAGAAAAGATAGACAGACTGACAGAGAAGATCATAATGCAGCCTATTTGGATGGCCAAATGATGATAGCAATGCCAGATGCAAAGTGCTACATTGTCAAATAGTAATTTAATACTCTCAGCTTGTATAAAGATTTCACATTTGCACCAAAACTACTTCCAACTACTAATCTTTGCTATTGCCATTAAGACTACTAAGCCCTACTGCTTTTTCATTAATGTTCAATTAGCCATGTTTAAAAAAATAATCTAGGATAAGCCAGGCCACTGAATGAACAATTTAGAAAATTGTAAGAGCTTGATTGACTTTTTTTACGAGTCAAATACCCTTCCAGTCACCAGTGCCGTGACCTTGCCAGTCCAACCAGATTTTTCTTTATGACTGTGCCAAGGTTGCAGTTTCACAAGTTGCATCTTTTACATTTGTAACAAATGCATTTTCTGCTTGTCTAGTGGTTCTTACAAAATGCTCAGCAGCACCACAGTTTATGATAGTGCTGAGCCCCAGATGCAGCGCTCTTTGTCGCCCAATCAGATGCATCAAAGCACTAAAGATACTGATTGCATAATAAGTACAACGGCGGAATACAAGCACTACAGAGGTTTCACCATAACAACAGAAATGATATCAAAAGACTGCCAAATTTTCTAGCACAAACTAGAAATGAAGTACTACAAAAAACAATGCAAACACTGGACCTGATTTGCTGAATTTGTACATAATACCAAGCAGCCAAATTGGTGATTCATGGCGAAAGGATGTTGCTGTTCTCACGATCCAACCTAAATACATGTCACAGTTGTACTTCACCACTGCTGTTGAGATGCTACTAACATCAGCACAAACAATAACTATACATTCATATATAAACCATTGACATAAGACAACAAAACAGCACGGTGAAATACAAATTGCAACAGAAAAATAAAAATGCAAATATCTCATTAAAATGTTGTGAGACAGCACTAACACTTAACGACTTGCAACCACAAGCAGTGAACAAAACACAATAAGAATACAATTCATTAATACAACAACAATGTATTTCAGGACTGATTACCAACCATTTTTAGCATTAGTCCATGCAGACAGAAATTTGTTTTTCATCGTTTCTATGTCGATATCATCATCATCATCGTCGTCATCATCATCTTTAACGTTAGATTTTCCGTTTGCATTTAATCCTTTGTCACAGTTTGGATGGCTGTAGCTGCTCATATCGTCCAAAGAACGACGCTGCAGCGCTTCATAGCAATCGTACGCTGGAGAACTTGCTTCAGGTGGCAGAGATTTGAACATGCGTTCAGACGGCTCCGCTTCACCAAAATGAGCATCGTACCAAAATAATTCATCTGAATCTATGTGCTGAATCTGGTTATCGTCTTCCAGTAGTTCCTGTGAAACTTCATCTGCAGCCCGGGCGCAGTTATCAACCGGTTGATCAACCATAATTAGTCCCTGATTGCAGGAGAGCGGCCACGCCCACATGAAAGCCGAACTCGATTTCGTGCACTGAAACTGCTTCTACAAAAATAATGCACGCAAAATCTGCAAAACAATAACCTACATCCGTCGACGTGTGTACACACACGCAATTCGCATTAAAGTCACAAAATATACTTCTTTTTCCTCATTCCAGATTCTTCATTCATAAACATAACGCAGCGTAAACAATAACAACATAACGTACCGTATCATTGATGTTTAAAAAACTTGTGTTACCCGTTTGGCAGTTTATTTGCGTTTTATTTTGCATTTTATTTTTATTTGTTATTTTTATGTTAAATATAAATGCAAATAAAACATTTGCAAGTCACAGAGCTACTGCGTGAAATGTAAGACTGTGCAATTTTCTGACAGAAGTTTGGTTGTTATCGGCATGTCGGCAGACCATTGTTACGGCGTTGTGATGGTAAACAAAAGTAGAAAAGTGGTAAACATTTTAATTTGTTAATTTTTGAACTTTTGATCATTTAACATGCCCACGCAGGCCTCTTTTAGGCAAGCTGCATTTTTAGTGTTTCTCTACAGTGTTTTAGTGGAAAATGCGTTTTTCTCAACATGGGATCAACGTCGTCAACATTACTCGCAACAGGATCTGTACATTATGGAAAGAAGAAAAAACGCTGTGAAATGTGTTGTGTAGTGACGTTGATTGTGCAGTTAACTGTATTGTTTACGTTTTTGTGTGTGCAGAGAAAAGCTTCAGTGGTGAGTGCTCATGTACCGAGAATGATTTCGCGGGCACGTTTGTTCATTCAACGTGATTATCGCAATATAAAAGACTGCCCATCGTGGGTATGCAAAATGTGTTTTATGCTTCATGAAGAACATTGCAGTAATACTTTACTACTATACATTGTGGATAAATTACATTAATCAGGCTTTGAGAATAATAGATATTTTACATATTTTATAAAAAAAATAATTAATTAATTTACCTGGACTGTGATCTGGATTGCTGCAAAAGTCTAATAGATTTTTGGGTGGTGGGAAGGGAAGTGGGGGCACATTTCACTTTTAACAAAATTTAGTAAAATCTGTTTTTTTTACTTTTGAGTAATGTAGCACTGACAGACAGAAAGATAGCTGAAAACATAACCTTATTTTTTGATGGAGAAAATAATAATAATAATAATAATCTGACTTGTAAAGCGCCAGTATGTGCTAAAAAAAATTTCAGTGGCGCTGGCGGACAGAACTAGTCGCTGAGGTTAAATGTCTGACGGAAAATGTGTGTCTTCAACCTGGATTTAAACACAGTCAGTGAACAGCTACTTGTAACATCAATGGCTAGAAAGTTCCAAACGGTGGGTGCTGTGCAACGGAAAGCACGATCAGCAAAGCGAGTTCTTGTGGTCGGCTTGTATAGTAGCGGTACAGCGGACGAGCGGAGATGACGAG
>Ga0209367_1005534_pt1 | contig 17520 bp, 17 predicted proteins | sample WorMetLIZISLAND2_FD_187412 | JGI IMG/M metagenome (GOLD analysis project Ga0209367, IMG submission 187412) | Marine gutless worms symbiont microbial communities from Max Planck institute for Marine Microbiology, Germany - Olavius geniculatus... ... | reverse complement strand
AAGAATGATGGGGTGATTGATGACAAGAGTGGTGATGGTGACGCTGACGAGGTGAGATGATCATGGAAGTATGGTGAGTCAGGAAAAGGCAAATCAAGACGTGGCTGACGAAGTGAATGAGGCAGTACGATGGAGCACATAAACAATAAACTTATTAATTATAGTGCAGCAGTAGAAGCATGCAGCAAATACAGCACCCCGCTTAAGTTGCTCTATGCACTTGGTACTTTGGTAGTAGTGGAGAGTGCCCATTAACGATCATACTGTTTACTTACTTAATTACGCCGTTAATGTGAGGGCGCAAGAAAACCGTTGTCTAGCCTTGACTACCAAACCGCAAGTTATTCCAAAAAATGTGAAGTGCAGTAAATGGAGTTTGTCCTTCGCTCAAGAAATCCACTTTAAAAACTTTGTGATAAAAAATAATAATAAATCAAGTATTAGGTACTTAGGAACGAGATTAATTTGATGGCAACTTACACTGTCGTTGGCATTTGTTAGCGGAAGTTGCGTCATCGGCTTGCGGCTCTCTAGCGCACATGTGTCCCGTGTCAGCTGTAGCGGTCATCATTGTTTATTGTTTATGTCCTGGTCATTTAAATAGTATTATCTATCGATTTCCTGATTGAACAATGTCTGAAATACGTGGATCGATTTCAGCCAAAAGCAGTGTACTGCAGAGTAGTAAGTTAAACACGTGTACTACTCTTATCTCATTTACAAGACAGTTGACATCATATGGGGCGTGGCTATTCGCCACATCGCACCACATGTCTCGGAACCATTTCGTGACACAGTCAACTCGTCCCGGTGTGATTGTAACCTCACTTATGTTATGACAAGCTTACCGTGACTAGTTTACTGTATGAATACTTGGACTTAGTGCAGTTGAATGGAAGAAGAAAAATCATGGCATTTGTTTTATAATTGGCAGAAATAATATTTACAACATTAGCTCTGGTAGACTTAATAAAGCTGATGTCGATGTCTGTCCATCCGTCTACTAATGTTTTCTTAATTTTAATGAAATTTCGTGTGTAGTTTATGTGATATGTGACGTTATGCGACAAGTGATATGTGACAGTAATACAGAATGCCATATGACCTTATTGAAGGTCAAGGTCAAGGTCATGAGACTTTTAAAGTGGAAGTCATTTACCTCCCCCATTTACAGTGCTAGCAGGCAAATGATTACTGATTCTTCAACTGGAGCTCATTATCTAAATTTGATCGACCTAGATTTTTGATATTTGGCCTACTTTTTGTATCTTGTGACGTAGAGCTTGGAAGGAAATTACAATGTGAGGAGTCAGTTGTCAAGTCAGCAGTGAGTCCCATATGTAGCTATTTTTTGATTGTTTGACCTCGATGATAGTGGCAGAAGAGGTCTTTCGAAGAAATAATTTAAAAGAAGGTAAACTAGAAAATATTCAGCAGTCGTGTAGTTGATAAGTGGAGTTCACTTTTTGATAATTATGAAAACATGCAATCATGACATGGTAAATACATTCAAAGGTCATTTTGACTTTGAATTGTAACTGGCATAAAGCTATTGTGTCTGTTGAATGCAGGCCATATGAATGAAAGTGTAGATGATTACTTATGCAGCTAATGTTCTCGGCATTGGTGGCAATGCTAGCTTTGGTGAATTTGGTGTTACAAGGCTTTTTGCTCATGTCAACGTGCGACTGTTTGCTCAGTCTAAGCTTTGCTTATGTTCGCTTTTACGCAGTACTGGCATGTGGTGGTTGGTGGACAGATAGACAAGTCAACAGGGTTCCCACGCTTCTTGGAAAGTCCTTGAAAGTCCTAGATTTTTTCTTGAAAACTTCAGGACCTGCAAAGTCTTGGAAAATCACTTTGTTCCTGGAAAGTCTTGTAAAGATTTTCTTAAAAATAGTGCATTATTCAAATACTGCATGTATGTAGATACCATATGTAAACAAGTTCATCTGATTTCTGAAAACAGCTAATGTCAACATTTTGCTACTTTGCTGAATTTTCTGCAGTGGATATACTCTGAATATTGTAAGTAGATGATGTTTTTTGTTATATTTAAACATTCGTGAGCTACGAAAACGTCTGGAGAATTTTTAATGGGGGTCCTGGGAAAGTCCTGGATTTTTTTCAGTAAAAGAGTGGGAACCCTGAATCAAAGACACAACCTGATTTTAGCTATAACAGTGTTTGCTATGTCTGCTGCTGCATTGTAAAAAATATTAGTGTCCGTTGTGGTTGTGCTATAATGTGGAAATTGTGTTGGATGTAGATCTGTGTCCAGACTTTGCAAACGTCATCGTTGCACCATGTGTTGTTGTTATGGTTGGGCTTCCGGCACGGGGAAAGACATATATGAGCAAGAAACTAACACGATATCTGAACTGGATTGGATTATATACTAAAGGTAAGTTATGTATCATTTTATATTTCTTATTTGTGAAATTCCTTTAGTCACTAAGTATAGTGTTGCATATTCAAAGCATTTCGGAAGCTTGTAATCTGGTCTTTAGTAGTGAATTTTTCACTTCGCCACAGTGACTGCTTTATTTAATTTATACAAGTTAACTTAGTATATTTCAATTAATTTTTCTTTTGTCGGGGATGATATTGCCCATAATGAATCCTTGTTGCATACAATAGGCTGCAGCATATCAAAATGTGCACAATAATAATTCTGGCATGGAATATTCAGACTAGCATCAGATTTAAGCACGTTACATACATCAGTGTGTACATGAAACTGCCAGTGCAGATGAAACGTTACCAACTTCCATTATTATAATTGAATGCTTGTCATCTGATTTATAATGCTGGTGGTTTGGCTTAGTTGTTAACATCATTGGTCGCATCAGTGAAGTTAATCAACGCTGGGCCCGGTTAGTACTTGGATGGGTTACCTTCATCAGGTATGTAAACCATCTCGGTATATAACGATCCTCTTAGGTCAACTCACCTGTGGGTAGGCGCAATAAGTAGTAGTGAAAGCTGCGATGACCGTGTGATGCACTAGTCTCTAGGTCTGGCAGTGTAAACTGTTGTCTGACTGAGGGTTAAGGAAACAGAGATCAGTGCTGCCGTATAGGTTTTATGACTTGGGAACGACTTTGCTTTATGATTACATGTGGTTTACGTGTGTGTGTGTTGTCATCTGTGGCAGTGTTCAATGTTGGTGACTATCGTCGGAATACAAAAGGATGTGAGACGATTGGAGCAGATTTCTATCACCCAACTAATGATGATGCTAAGCGCATCAGAGAGTTAGTGGATTTCATCCAATCTGCAGTCATTTTGTACATTATTGTATATATTTGCTTGAATGATTATTTGTATTTAGTCTAACCATTACTTTACACAATATGTAAATATATTATCTGCTTGATATGTATATGCTGAAATAGGTTGATTTGTTTTTCTGTCACAGCAGGCCTGGCTGCTTTAAGAATAAACTTATGTTAAAGCAGTAACAAGTGAGCTACAGTATGAATTTATGAAACTACAGTGTTAAGTAAACACACGTAGCTTGTTTATTTACAGATTTCTTTTGCTGAGATGTCAATAGATTGGTATGATATGAAGGTTATAATTTGATGAATACATATATTGACAGCATGTTAGGCTTGGCTAATGTTAATCAGCTGACACTTTTAAAGCTTTTCTGGCCATGAGTTTCTCATGTAAGAAGCACTATAGCAAGTATTGGACTTTACCTTTACTTTAAGTTGCATTTTGGTTGCAGCACAATAGTCTTTTTCTGTGACATTAGTTGCAGTCTGCTTGAAAGTTTCCGCAATCTGTCACAGGTTTCAATAAGTTCGATGATGTAACACTAACTGAGTGAATCTTATACAGGTCTCTAGAAGATTTTTAATTATGTCTGCCTGATCTCTGCTGTCTCAGCACATATTGAAAATTGCTTTGTGATAATATTAAACGACAAATATGATTAACTGCAGCGGAATGAAATTTTTAATCTAGTTTGAAGTGTGAACAGAATTACAAAAGGGAAAAATTTATGGCGATGCTGCTGTTTAGTAATTGCATAACACACTATGTGAAAGTGCAGCCATCATGCACTCCACTCAGATTTTTTAGTAGAGCGGTAAAATTGCAAGGGTTTGTGAGGATTTGGATGATTGTTTTTTGTACATGTATGTGTACAGAGAATGTGCTAAGACTGCCCTAAATGACACAGTTGAGTGGCTCACTGAAGGTGCTGGCGACGTTGCGGTCAGTTGCTTTCCTGCCATGTTTGTGCCTTGTGTGATAATTTGCTACACTATTGAAGTAAAAATGGTGTTGTATATTTTAAACATCTGTGAATTAGCATGCACGAATTATTTCAGTTAAACAAAAGCCATAATAGTTTAGATTTTAGATAGTGATGGAGTGTAATTTGTGGCCTTCAGATTTGTTTTAAAGGATTCTGGATTGTTTGAGACTATCACTGTGACAGAACTCATGCTGGTCATAACATCGAGTTTGTGTGTTTCAGCTGATGTAAATTGCAGATACAGCTTTATGCTCACCTTTGATTCTCATTCTTGGTTTTGATTTTGTTTGTGTTTGGAATGGTGGAATAGTATCAGGTTTAAATTGGTCTATACTTTCAAAAGAGGCCTACTTTACACATCATCTCATTAGAGCCTTTAACTTTAAGCTTCATAGAAGTGCGCATTCTGTATGGCATGTTGCAGCTTCTTGCACGTTTGTACTGGATTGCAAAAAAACCGGGTTTTAAAAAAACCCAAACTGGATGGTTTTTTGGTTTTCTGGGTTAAACCAGATTTTATATAAAGGCCAAACTTGATGGGTTTTGAGATTTTTTTCGGGTTTTCATTTATTAGCTGAAAAGTTCGTTGGTTGATTCATAAGGGGTGTCTGTTTATTTTCCGCAGCATAGAATATTCAAATATTTGCATATTCTTAGGTTTAAGTGTTTCGAAAACTCTGCAATAATAAAATACTCCATTAACAGTGGAACAAGAAATTAAAATTAATAAGTTTATGTGGCTTTTTATGGTGAGTTTTTTAACAGGTTTTTAGCTGGATGGGTGGGTTTTTTTTGGGTATCTGCTCAAGTGTCTAACCGTGATTTGTATTAATCTTGCATAGAGCATTGAAGGTGACCATTATTGGTGAGCGTGGTTTATGCAGGTGTACGATGCAACAAACGGCACTCGTGAGCGTCGCGCGTGGCTTGTTGACGTCTTGTCAAAGCAGAATGGCTTCAAAGTTATGTTTGTGGAATCTCTGTGCTCAGATTCTAGCATTGTCGATGGCAACATCAGGGTATGTATTTGGGTTTAAAGGTTTGAAGGGTATGGGAAATTTGTCACAGAGCTACAGAGCATCTGCCATATGGGATCACAGTGTTAGCTTCACTCGACATGGGTAAAATGCGCCTTGCCTTAACCCCAGCCTGACAGGCCTGTACCCGATTTACCTACCCCAGAGGAATGGAAGGCTAAGTTGATCTTGGTATTGGTTACGTGGTCTAAGACACTTTCGTAGTACAGTTGAGATCTGGCACTGTGCTCAGCTGAATTCCTATAAACATCGACTCAACCCAGCAGTTCACGACTCCTGCCCGGATTGTACCGCGACACTGCACAGTGTCGCTCATCTATTTGAATGCCCGATGCACCAGACCAACCTGACACCCATGGACCTCTGGCAGCGACCCCCTGCCACCCAAGGAGCTCGCTGAGTTCCTCAACACCTAACCAGTACAAGATGGAGGATGGGCTACTCAACAACAACAACAAGGGCACATTGTATCAGATGGGGTCCTTGGCCCAGTGGCCCTTCGAATCCCCAGTCACAACGTGCAATTGCTTATTTGTGATTCACCAGGTGACATTACCTATGATCAGCAATTTTGCATTAAAATTTTTTATCAAATTACTCTGGTCGTTGTTGCTAAAGGTGATAAAAATTGATTGTCGTGTGAAGATGAAAACTGTGTGTGTGTTGGAGATATGAATGCTACAATTTTGTAGAGAAAAGCATGACAGCATGAGTGAGATGTGGCTATGTTTTGCTGACTGATGAATGACTGTGTGGTGTGTTGATAACACACTGAGTCGAATTAACAAAGTTGCTCTACACCGGGCCCAGTTAGTACTTTGATGGGTGACTGTCTTCAGGCAAGTAAACCATCTTGGTACTAAGCCAGCCAGCCAGCTGGGTTGACTCAGCTTTCTACCTGCTGTTGGCTAGTAATGTGAGTAGGCAGATTTGTGGCTCAAGCTGATTGGCTTGGGCCCCCTGTCCTCCAATAGACAGCATTATCACATTGATGACTGTCTGGAGGATAACAGAGATGATTATTAGAACTACCATTATGTTAATTACATATGCATGCGTATAATGGAGTTTTTACAATTTTAGGTTAATCTCATTTTTGTGTTTTGTGTTTCTGTAAAGGTTAAACTTTCTGTTTATTGTAAAGTTTAAACTTAACATTCCATTATTGTGTTTGTATGCATTCTGCCTGAAAAGGCCGTCCCTGAAATGATCTATACTGTATCGGGTGGGACGTTAAACCCTACTCACTCACTCACTCACTGATTGGCTTGGTCCAAAGGTCGGTGGCCGCCCAGCGCATATGTTACATTCATCGAATGCACCCGGTGAACTCTTGCAGTGGCAGTTCGCTGCTACAATGACAGCACCATAAACATTGTTGTGGCTGTTACTATTATCAGTTATTGTTGAATGAATACAGGAGGTAAAAGTCTCAAGTCCTGACTACAAGGGCGTGGAATTGGACGACGCCGTGTTTGACTTCAAGAAACGCATTGAGCTAATGAAGTACGAGTATGAGTCTATAGACGAGGATCGCGATCGAGAGTTGTCTTTCATCAAGATCTACAACCAGGGCCAGAAATACCTCGTCAACAGAGTGCAAGGTTAACTGCAGGGTTGACACATGTGGGCATTTGCTGGGTAAACCCACCTAAAAAAACCACCCCAAGCTTAATCCAATTTTAGTTTCTTGTTTAATTGATACTGAACTACCTTACCGTGGCCTACATTTTTGAAACATTTAAACCTAAAAATTTGCTAATATTGGTATATTTTAGCTATGGGAGCAAACAAAACTCATACGAATCTACCAGCTGAAAGCTTGTAGAATCCTGCAACCCATCATGTTAGGCCTTTTTAAAAATATCTAAAAAACCCCAAAAACCTGAAACTTAAAAAAGTCACTCGGCTGGGTTTTAAAAAAACGGGTTCTTGTAACCATGGTTAGCTGCATGGCTGATCTGAATGAAACTCTATATTTTCTGTTGCCGCCAACAGCAGGATTAAAACATAAAAATGCTAGGCTGAAAGTAGTAAAAAATGCAGATGCAGTTGACTAAAATTAGATAACCTTTATGGTGAAAAGGATTTTGCATAATGAACTCTTTGTGTTTCAGGACAGTTCAAATAGATGAGCATGGGAAAGATCATTAGTTCGGTATGATGCTTCAGCAGCATTCATATGGTTATTATTTTGGATTAAGCATCATGCCCAGAGTGAACAGTTGCCTGAAAAACTGGAAAGTGTCAGAGTTTGACAGTCTTTAAGCAACTGACAGAGATTTATCAGGGAAGGCTAATATTGTTAACTCTGGTTAATGGTGTAGCACAGTGATGTAAATTGTACATTTTGTGGCACATTTTCGTACGTCATTGTTCTCCTGTTGCTTTTAAATTTTATTATTATACGAGGGTCGTTCGATAAATAAGTTACAATATGGTGCCATCCCATTAATTCTTAAAACAGGAAAATTTGAAATATACATTTTGTAGAAAATTTAATTCTGAACATACGGTGAAATTTTTTTAATGATGACGTCATTATTGTGACGTCACATGTTAATAGAACTCAGTCTATTTGTGTATTACTTTCTCAACCAGTAATCTGTCATAACTCACAAACTTAACAAACAGCATAAAAGCAAGGAAAGTGAATAAACTTAACAAGTTAATGTCACATCTTTAAATATTAAACAGTATTGTTTCATTTTTCAACATATCGTCAGATTTCGTTCAAACATTTTGTCCCATCTGTCGCCAAGCTTCTGAATTCCCGATGCAAAGAACGATGCTGGCTGCTGTCTAAGCCACTGAAGAACGACACGGTACCTGATGCAAGTATCTGACCACCTGGTATTTTCTTACACCAAATGTCTACTGTTGGCTTCATAAAACATGCATCTCCATAATACTGGATGCATCTTGGGGTGAATTGGATTTGCATGAATTCTTTCTTCCTTCAATAAAAATCACGACACGCTGTTCGTTACGGGGTGATTTCAGTGGTAACGTCGTCGGATTTAATATTTATAAATGACGTCACAGTGACGTCATTGTAATAAAACTCATAGCAAGTACTCAGAGTTAAATTTTCTACAAAACATATATTTCAGATTTTTCCTATTTTAAGAATTAATGAAATGGTGCTATTTTGTAACTTATTTATTGAACGACCCTTGTATAATATTAATGACATTTTTACATTGCAATGTTGCTCCCTGTCTGCGTTTCAGGTCACATACCGAGTAGGGTAGTCTACTATCTCATGAACATTCGCGTTCTGCCGAGGACTATTTATATCACAAGAGTGAGTAGAGATCACATCCCTTCCTGTAACGTATGCTACATGTGCTGTTTTTATGGAGGATCACTAATTTGCTTTTTAAATGGTATCTGTTGTGCAGTACCTTACCTTGCCTCTGGGGTGGTCAGGCTGCTACACCTGCCCAGCGCTGATGCCATATCAGTTCGGCTCAATGCGTGTCCCCGAATATTACAGGTAATGGCTATAAAGCTGTGGATGGCTGTGAAGGCGTAAATAAACGGCTGTGAAGCTGTAGTCGGCTGTGAAGCCGAAACCAGCACACATAAGCACTGGTAATATGTAGCAATCTGCTCTCAGATGTTAAGTCAGCTCTTAGTTGGCTCCTACCCCCAGATTGTGTCATTAGTACACAAAGCCCCACCACCACGACAAGGTGGCTGACTATGGTGGGGCTATTCTGCAGTAAAATTAAACTGAAATATTGAAAATTTTCTTTTTCAGCACATAGTCAGGTTTGTTGCTAATTATTATTGTATGCCAACATTTATTGTGCAAGAATATATCATGGAATATGTTTTATGTAAGAAAGTTACATAAGTGACTGTTAGCTGTGAGTTTTTACGCGCGAAAGCAGTTACTGCTTTCAGCGCGTCTTAGCCATCGCAATTCTGTCCGTCCGTCTGTCTGTATGTCTGTCACACGGGTGGATCAGTCAAAAACGGTGCTAGCTAGGATCACTAAATCTTCACCATCGGCTGCGTGGAAGACTCTAGTTTTAGGAACTGTAAAGCTTTTCCATAAATTCGAAGGGGGTCACCCCGAACGAGGGCGCTAAATGAGAGGGGGTGGGCAAAATTTGTGATCTTTGGCCAATAAGTCGCTGTATCTCAGTAATGGTGCGAGATAGGGCCTAGGTTACTATTAATCACCAATAGACAGTCGTACACAGGCTCTCGATTGGCGCCGAATTCAATGACCTTGAATGACCTTGAACGCCAAAATAGGGGGTTTTATGGATTTTTGGTGATTTCGGACTGCGACACAAGTCTATATCATTCACAAGGTGACGCCACGCTACTGTCGTTGTGCGATCCAGATAGCGAAATGTATAATACAAATATATTAACTTAGCGTGAACACTCCTATTTTTAGCTAAACTACTGAACCGAAACTGCTATAGGCTTTCGTGCATCTCGTGAGCATTAGCTCAAGTTTCTTGTTCTAGTTAAGTAGTAATATAATGGATACAAGATGCTTAAAATATTGTGAAGGTGATGGCTGTGTTAAATGTAATGTTGTAGCATGGTGAGTCGGACTTGAATGACCACGGAAGGATCGGTGGAGATGGAGATCTTTCTGCTCATGGTCAAGAGGTCAGAACTTTCTGATATCATTTATATAGGACAGGTGCAGCTGGTCACATTTGCAACAGAGTTGATACATGAAAGATAAATAGTGAGTGGATATCTCACCAAATGCTTTGCAGCGAATGTCACATGTCCCATTGTCCCTACAGTTGAAAATTTACTGACACATGTAATGCCTTTAGACTTTTAAGTTAGTTGGATGAACAAGCTTTTTGCTATAAAAGTTTGCTTTGCTGTCCATTTGCTTGCATTTGGCATGAATCGGCTTTTGCAATATGTCAACATCTGTTATCCCCCGTCCTCCAATTGTTAGACAGCATTCTGAGATTGATGACTGTGTGGAGGATAAGAGGGAAGATTATTAGAATCTCAGTTACTGTTACATATGCACACTTATAATAGAGAGTTCTTACAATTATAGGTTTAAGTCATTTTGATGCCTCTGCCAACGTTGTGGCCAGAGGCATTATGTTTTCAGAGTGTCTGTGCGTGTGCAAGTCCAGAACAAACATTGTTAGCAAGATATCTTGGGTATTTTTTGATGGAATTTTGCCAAACTTTCACCACTAATGGACTTTGGGGCAAGGATGAATTTATCATATTTTAGGGTCAAAAGGTCAAGGTCACGGTGGAGTTAAGTATGCCCCAATTGCCCCATGATGCATTTTTTGGCCTTGTTAGCACGAAATTTCAAGTGTTAGCTTCTTGTCGCATGTTGGTGGAGGCATAATAGTTGACAAAGTCGTAGCGACCATCTAGTTTGTGTTTTGTTTTCAATATCAGGTTTTTCTGTAAAGCTTTCTGTTCCTTTATTATGTGTATGTGCATTGCCTGGAAAGGCCGTCCCTGAAATGACCAGTACTGTGTCTGGCGGGATGTTAAACCGTACTCACTCAGTAAGTAAATTTAGTAAGTAAATTTAATTTATAAAGCGCACAATGTCATCGAGAAAATCACTGAATCTGAAGCGATTCACCCACTCACTCGATGTCTGTTTTGTCTGTGTTGCAGTATGCTCTGAAGTTGGCTGAGTATTTGAACAAGGAAATCGAAAACAACAAGAAGAAGATCCATATATGGACGAGTCTGTTGAAGAGAACTGTTCAGACTGTTCAGCATGTTGAGACTTCGAAGGAACACTGGAAGGCTCTCAACGAAATCGACGCGGTATTTTTGACGACGATGATGATATTTATGTTTTAATTGCAGTACATGTATTAATTAATGCAGGTTGTTCCAGAAAAAAATGACACAAAGTTTATGGCACCATAATTTTGCAGCCGTATGTCACAGAGTCATGCGGTTTTTAGCATAACGTTCAGAAAGTAACTGCTTGCATGAAAGGGGCTGAATACAGCAATTAAATATTCTTTGTTTACACCTTATATGTAAGCATAAACACAAATGGTTGTGTTACGTAAGGCATAGCAGAATGCATTAGGGATTAGGGCATTAGGGAAAAAGACAAGGAGAAGTAAATGCATACAAATGGCAGATGACTTGATGGAAAATAACATTTATACTGGTCACAAAATAAAAGTGTTTGGCAAACATTGTTTATGGTACAGTGTATGCACATGGCACACGTTATTCACCGTGTCACGTTTTGAGCCCTTCTCAGTGCCTGTTGCATTAATCATTAGATAATTTATCATTTTTGCCATATGGTTGTTTTACATTAGTGAATTATAAATATGATGGCTCATTTCATGTTATTTGTGACCTGTAGATGTATGCGTTGGTTGTAGGGTGTGTGCGAAGGGCTGACATATCAGGAGATTGAGGAGAGATACCCAGAGGATTTTGCTCGTCGTGATCAGGACAAATATCACTATCGCTATCCAGCTGGCGAGGTCTGTGGTCTTTATTTGTCCCCATCGTCATGCCTAATTGTCGACTTTTCTGTCATTGGTTCATTTGATTAGGTACAGCAAGGTGATTAGCCCTTGTCTCAGAACAGAGCCCACTTAAGCAGATGTCAGACGAATGACAAACTCTGTAGTTCTTGTTCCATTATGAACTTTTTGAATTGTCATAATGTAGACTTTGTTGATATGCATTAGTGTAAAGTTCTTGCATTTTGACAAGTTGCATTAATGAACGAGCATGCTGGTGATGTTGGTGGTTTTGTAAATAGTTGTACTAGGACCTGGTGATAATGTAGTGGTAATATGTTGAATTATCGATAATCCAATGGTTGGATAATCCAATTCTGACTGTCAAGTGGTGGGGTGGTGGCCATGTGGTGGTTAAGGTTTGAGTTAGAGATAGGGTGAGCGTTAGGAATTATGCGACATCAAACCCTCGTACTATTGAAACCTCAGATTACTGATCTGTAATAAATTGGGTTGGAACATAAAGAAGACTTTGTCGTAATACGTCACTCATCAAGCCATGATGATGAAGCGTGCTGGTCTCTTGCAGTGTAAACCGGTGTCTAGCTGAGCGCACGTTGTGTTGTATGTACGTTTCAGTCGTACGAGGACCTAGTAATGAGATTGGAACCAGTGATTATGGAGTTGGAACGTCAAGAAGATGTCGTTGTCGTATGTCACCAAGCTGTTGCTCGATGTCTGCTTGCCTACTTCCTTGACATCACTCAGGGTATCTACGTCCACACTGACTTAAAATTTAATAACTGATGTTGTTTTATATGAGTATTACCATGCAGATGCCTCTACTGTGGGTGCCATGCGAGAACCTCAGCTGATACCCTGACAGCTTACAGTGCTCATCCAGATTACCAATATTACAATTACTTTTTTTACTTTTTTTGAGATAACTTATGGAAAACTATGCTTATGGCTCTGGATAAACCTGGAAAACTCGGAGAATTTATTTCACTTACTTTGTTATTATGTTTAAAAACATTGTCTTTTTTGTTTTAACTATGGATTTAATCAGATGAGCTGCCGTACATTCGGGTCCCGCTGCACACTGTGATTAAGTTGACGCCGGTAGCGTACGGATGTCGTTCGGAGCAGATTCGCTTTGACATTGAAGCAGTCGACACCCATCGGCCCCGACCTTTGGTACGTATGACCAATAGCATGTTAATTTTATTCTCATTTCGTTTCCGTCTTAATGGCAGTCGGTCAAAGCTTACAATGTATTTTTTGGAGCATTGTCTGTATGTGCGTCAGCACAGTAAACGGTGCGCTTCGTATTGGTTGCAGCAGCTTTGTCATGTGGCCCATTCCTCTAGATTTTGCACTGTTGGAAAATCTTTTTTTCGGAAGATTTTCATCCAAAGATGCAAAATCTTGGACTGAAAACCTCCATTTTTACGCGTGAGAGCTAGCATAGCTATAGCGCATAATAGCTATGGTAATTTTGTCCGTCTGTCCGTCCGTCCGTCCGTCACAACCCGGTACTGTTTCAAGACCAGGCGAGATAGAGACTTCGGGTTTTCACCACATGATAGCCTAGAGTCTCTAGTATTTCGTGACAAAATTTCATGCCGCTGGGTAAAGGGGGTCCTCCTGAACGAGGAGGCAAAATAGGGGCACCCCTCCTAAAAAGACGTTATTCTACTGCTGTTGCATTCACACGGCGGTACCATGCAACACGTTATGCTATGGCCAATGTATACATATACGTGGCAGTAAATATAAAATGTCAAACTTAATCGATTTCAAGCATCTGCAAACCGTTTTATTATATTATCTGTAGCCTATGCTAGAATTAAGACTTTCTCCTCAATCGCCAGTATATATTATGACGACAAAATTATAAATGTTAAGACACCCCAATTTTTGCTGGAGGTGAAACAAGTAATTGCTAGAAAGACGCTGTTTTGCAGCTATTGGCTTGCCTAATGTCAAAATGGTTGCAGATAGGCACAGACATGCTGCTTATCACAACAAGCACTGCCAACGACCTTCTTAGAAATGTTAACATCGATGACCTTGAATGACCTTTAACCCTCAAAATAGCAGGTTTTAGTGAATTTTTTCGCAATTTTGCGCTGCGACACGCATTTCAAGAGTGAATTGTGCCAAGGTGGCAAGAGATAGACCAAGACAACCTGCATAAAAAATTTTCAGTATGGAATGTAGATTTAGCAGTCCTAGTCTGGACCATCTAGATTCAAGGAGGCCTGCCAACATGGGTGTCAAAGAGGGGTACCCCTCTAAAAAGTGGTTATTTATCCTCTGTTGGCTTGTGTAGCGTGTAAATGGTTGCTGCTTATCATAACAACCACTGATGACGAGCTTCTGACGAATGTCAACATCGATGACCTTCAATCACCTTGAACCCTAAAAATATTGATTTTAAGTGATTTTTTGGCAATTTTTGGCTGCAAAAGAGTGAATTGCGACGAAATGGATGGAGATAGACCCAATATTACCTGCGAACAGGAACTGCTATAGGCTCTAGCGCGTCTCATGAGCATTAGCTCAGATTTCTTGTACGAAAATTCAGAGGCAAAATTGAAATTTTGAGCTCCCATATTCTCCTCTGTCAGAAATTTGCAGTGTCTATCAAAAAATTGTAAAGTTCTTTAAGTAAGTAAGTAAGTAAGTAAATTTAATTTATAAAGCGCACAATGTCAGCGAGAAACTCACTGAATCTGCCCTGCTTAGCGTTTTACCCACGATGCCACTGGCTGGCCAGTTGACTTTATCTTGGGACAGAATTATTTGCTCTATTTGTTTGTTTGAATTTTTGTTGACATTGGTAAGTTGTAATAGTAGAAGTATGGATTGCAGGGATGACGAGTGATGCAATAATACTCAGTCGTCTAGCCTAAGCATTTGAAGTGAGGTGGGTATGGCTCGTTTGTCACACGTACACCATTTCTAGAAAAAAAGTTGTCCCTAACCCTAACCCTGCTTTATTAATTCTTTTGCATTCTGAGATAAACTCGAAAAGGAGTGGGATATAATGTCAGTCTATAGCTGTGCTTACACAGAAATGGAATTTTTGACTTTGCAATTTTTTAGCAGTTATTTAGTTATGACGTGCAAAATCATTTATATGCACTAAATATCTGTCAGAGTGTCCATGCAGATTAATTTTCGCAAATGCTCATAGTTGGCAAGGGGTCAGCTTGATGTTGTAACAGTTAGGGCGTTAGTCTAACATTCAGCAGATCGTAACTTTTTACTCTTGGTTGGGTAGCTATCAAGTGGTTACTACCTCGATGGGTGTCTTTCTGCGGACAGGTGAACCATTTTAGCTTTACATCCCTCTGGGGTAGGTAAATTGGGTACCAGCCTGTTTTGCTGGGGTTATGGTGGGGCATGTTCACTTTTGGAGGGCAGCACATGACATTTTTTTTTCATAATGTATGCCACAAGCTCACCTGCATGCTTCAAGTTGTGCATGCCACTGGTCATTGCATGCATTGGTAACGTGTCGTTCAGTTCTGTGTAAGTTTTTGGCATTGATGTGAGGTGGGAGATTTCATTCAAGCTTCTTCTCATGTCCATCTGAAAATGAATTGTTTATTATTAGTTTTCTTCATTTTTCATACTAGTTACAAGAATACTGCATGGGTTTTTTTTATTTATGCAGTCATACAGGGAGACTTAAACTTGTCAAGATTGTGTGCTATTAGTGGGACTGTCCATTTTGCTAAATTTTCAAAGAGTAAGATGTTATATATTTTGCTTACTTTGTTACCTTAACCAAACTAGCAATTTTACTCAACTTGATAAAACTTCATGTCGTCTGTGCTTAATGTAATTCATTGACTGAAAGTTAGCTGCATTTGATTCAGACATATCACTTGAAAAGTTTTCATTCTAGTTGCATGAACAAGTAGTTCAGTTGGCTGCTTTCAACAACTGCTGTTCTGTTTGCGTTCAGTTATTGAGTTGTCCTATAAGTTATTACTGCAAGCATTTCAAGCGATACTAAAGGCATTAGTTGACAATGCATGTGCTGTGTAGGGGGTTGTTCCTATAAGTGCTCGGGAGTACAAAGAACGAAGAAAGAAGGTGTTGGCTGACCAGTCATCATCTTCAAGCCAGCAATCGACGGGTGCTTCGACCCCCAGCTAGTTCACTCCTCAGTACATGCGATGTTGTACTACTGGCCATTTGTGGTCATCTGTATCATGCTTGTATTAGCTAAGGTAGCCGTTTTTTAACAGTAAGTTGTTTATTAATACGTAAGTGTTTTGTGTACGTGATGCAATGGTTGTGCTCGCAGTAGTGCACGGTGCCACAAAACCGGGAAACCTGGAGTGCTCAGGTAATTCTCCGAACCTGGAAAACTTGGCTCAGGAATTCTCAGGGAATTGTGTGCAACCTCGTGGAAAATTCACAACAAACAAAATACTGTCACCAGATGTGGTTTCCATGGTTCAAAAATGCTCTAGAATTAGTTTGCGGCCGGGACTCCCCGCCCTGAACCCCGCTGTGGGAGCTTACTCTGCTCCGCTAGATTACCATTATTACAATTACTTTTTTGTTGCGATAACCCTAAAATTTATGGCTCTGGAAAAGCCTGGAAAACTTCCGGAATATTTTCTCCTTCATGTACACCCTGTCGGAGTAATATAGTACGACATATGGAGCATGACAATAGAATTTTGTGCTATCATGCTTGTGTCACATACATGTGTGAAGCTGGTTTTTTCCCCACCACATTGTTAATTCGTGGACTTAATCGGAATGTTTTTGCTGTATATAAACATTGTCTGTGCATTAGTGACAGTATCTGGGTGTTGTGATCTTGTTTGAAAAATTTTCGCACGACACTGAGTCTTAAAATGACATGTTTACGACACATTGCATGAGTGATGCGTGACTAATTGAATGGTAACTTTAGACACTGGACAGTTTGCCTTATAAGACCGTTGATAGTTTACAGAGAAGCATTGGTAGTCAACAAGCTTGAAAGACCATGAAGTTGCCTTGACCATAAGTCGTCGTTAGCATTTTGTTCTATATTTGAACTGATATTTCGCTTTGTTTGATCTGTGTATATTTGTACGTAAGGCATTCCACCAGAAAAATCTGTCAATCTGTCAAATGGATTTAAGTTTTTGCTTCGATTTTCAATCCCCATGTGTCTGCCCCATTTTGCCATATTCCATTACTATGCCACATTTTTTACACAAATCCTCCTCCATCGTAGGTTTCTGCTACAATTCTTGAGCACAGGCTGGAATTATTTGGCTTGGCCCATTCATCATTTGGCTGACCCTTTTAAGCAACTTTGTTTTAGCCCAGCCTGTTTTGTACTTTTATAGCAGCTGGATTTTTGTGGCCATTTTATCAAGTTTTCTAGACCTATTAAATAGCCAAGTGGAATGAACTATTTTTTTGTACAAAACCAGTCATGTGATATACATTCAAGCTATAATGCATCCATTAAAAATTTGTGACAAAAATGAGTGTATCTTTTGATCAGCTCAGCTAGGCTGATGTTTCAGTCTGCCCCCATTTGATCAAAGTAATTTTCTGCTGCCATACCTCAACTTACCTTTATTAATTACTCTATTTTTTGGATTTTCTATGCAGGTGAACTGTTCATCAGTTTAGTTCTTCTGTTCATTTCACAACTAATTTTAATTTTAAATATATTTATAAACTGTTGATTATGATATGCTTATTTTATTTGGTAAAT
>Ga0209367_1005532_pt1 | contig 17524 bp, 13 predicted proteins | sample WorMetLIZISLAND2_FD_187412 | JGI IMG/M metagenome (GOLD analysis project Ga0209367, IMG submission 187412) | Marine gutless worms symbiont microbial communities from Max Planck institute for Marine Microbiology, Germany - Olavius geniculatus... ... | reverse complement strand
CAGTACGATTGTTAGCTTGATAGCGTAATTAGACTAACTATATCGCAAAGAAAAATCAAACTGAACTGCCTAAAGTTGCGTCCCTATTAATAATTACCATCATAATACAGCACAATCGTAAATAAACACAATGCGACTAATTGACAAATTGCACTTTTGTAAAGAAAAAAGGTCAATAATTTTTTATATGTTGCTAGCATATCTGAGCGCCGTGACAGCCTCCAAACAACTGTCACAAGTTGAACTCAATTAAAATGTCTAAGTTCCAGAAAATGTTGGAAAGCAACTGAAATCTAGGGTCTAAATTTTTTTCTAAATTTGTTTTTGCTCACTCTGTTCGCAAAACTGCACACTTAAAGCACAGAAGATTGCCTACAGGCCTACATTACCTACAGACTCAAACCTATACTACAGTTTGTGGTACACATGCATATTGCATGTCGTCACTAAATTTATCAGAGGCCCCGTGGGTAAGTCAGTGCCAAGGGTGGGCCCCCGCGCTGGCAAAAGACGGCTCTGAGAGGGGGGGGGCTTGAGCTCTGAGTTGATAGTCGCTACCTAATCATGGTTGATACTGACTTTTGAGGGTGAGACTGAGACAAGTGGAGTGAAGTCATCACAGCCGGATGCCGTGTCAGCGACTACGACATTAGATGCCACGTCGAGGTCGACATCCGGCATCAGTTGATTACCAAGCGGACCGGACATCAACATTGAAGGACCAGCCAGAAGAGCATCAGCCGCTGCCGAGCTGACGAAGTACTGGTGCAGTGAACCGCTGGACTCCATTAACTCAGACTCAGCAGCCAGTCCAGTACCATCATCATCATCATCATCATCATCATCATCATCACGCACCTGCTGCTGCTGCTGCTGCTGCAGCCTCGTGTTATCATCAGACATCTATCACACCACATACAGTGGCTTCTATCCCTGTACCTGGTCGGCACAGCTTGCGCCCAGTGAAAAATAGGACGGCGGGAAGTCTTGTTATGGTTGTAGATCAAAACTTCTCCCCTGTTTTCCACTTTTTCCTATTTTCAATCTACACCCTTAACGAAACTTCCCCCCTATTTTTACTGTATGGGGAGTCTATATCTTTAACATAATTCCCCGTCCTTATTTTTTAATCTACACCTTTAACAACAAAACTTCACCCCTGTTTTTTCATTGGACAATCTACACCGTTAACCAAACTTACTCCCTACTTTTAACTTTCCCCTATTTTTCAAGCTACACCCTTGACAAAACTTTTTCCCTATAGGGGGAAGAAACCCAAAATGGAGGGGGGAACTTGAGCCAAAACTGAGAGGGGGAAAATTGAGCCCGATTTCGATTCCAAATTTGGGGGGATAGAAGCCACTGATCACATACCTCAACGTTTTAGAAATTTTGGGAGCTTTTTTTATCTTTGACAAATGCAAGACGACAAACTTCGATCAGTAGAAAAACGTACTGTTGTGCTATCTGAAGGCAGTACTTAGCGTTGGTGGTACTTAGCCCTGCCGCTCTGTAACACGACCCGGCCCCTGTTTTGTGGGTGGTGTTGTGCCAAAGCACTATAACTGAGGAGAACTGAAGCCAAATGCTTAAGAGCCAAGAGGCCGAGACCAACGCCATGATTTCGAGGCCTGAAGGCCAAGACCAAAATTTTTGTCTCAAGATCATTTTGGCCTCGAGGACTTAACATCTATGAGTAAATCTCTTGTGTTGCCCTGACTTTGCCTGATTTTCTTTTAATTTTTTGTCGATTTTGTGCCCCTTAACTCCACAACAATAGTGAAAACATAGATGTAAAAAACGTTTTTTTAAAATTTCGGCACATATTTTTAACATTTTTAATGTTTTTCATTTTCTCAACGTTTTTTTTAAATTTTTATAGAAAACGTTCATTAAAATTCGAAAATTTTAGTAAGAACGTCGAAAAGCACTTTTGAAGCAACTGAAATGAATTAATACGCTATAATGATAATAGTTTACATACTTAGTCTAGTGATATGAATACACAGTTGAATAAAAATTTAACTTTTTTTTTCACTTTGCCTAGATCTACTGCACTTACATCATTAGGTTTAAAGCAAAAAGTTAAACAAATTAGGGCTAACGTTTTTCTATCAATGTTTTTAAACGCTTTTTTCAAAATTTCTGCCACGTTTTTTACGTTTTTCATTTTTTTCTGTAACGCTTTTACACCTACGAGTAAAAACGTTAGAAGCAGTAGGCCTACGTACCTGAAGTGAATCTACGATGACATTGTCAGCCAGTGGGTCAGTGAGAAACAGATCCTCGGCAGCACTTGCATGACTCGTGTCCAGTTCAAACGACAACAGCTGCGGGTAGACAGTACCAGCACCTTGCATGCCCAACCACATCCTCTCTGCTCAAACCAAAAACCATTACATTATATGACGGTCGTTCGATAAGTAAGTTTACAAAATGGCGCCGCCATTCCATTAATTCTTAAAACAGGAAGAATTCGAAATATACGTTCTGTAGGGAATTTAACTCTGAGTATCTGATGTGAGTTTTATTACGATGACATCACTATGACGTCATTTATAAATATTAAATATGGCAATGTTGCCACTGAAATCACCCCGTAACGAACAGCGTGTCGTTGTTGCTTTTGCAAACAAACCAGACTTCATGCAAATCTGATTTACTCTGAGATGCATGAACCATATGGAGATAAGTGTTATATGAAGCCAACAATATCCACTTGGCGGAAGAAAATGTTAGATGGGCAGAAATTTGCATCAGGTACCGAGGTGCAATCAGTCGTTCTTCAATGGCTTGGACAGCAGCCAGCATCGTTCTTCGCACTGAAAATTCAGAAGCTTCGTGACAGATGGGTAGGGACCAACTTAATTCACGATTTCACGGCCGTGACATTTTCCGTGAAATTGGCCTTCTTCCGTGAAAAACGCCGATTTCCGTGAAATCCGTGATTTTCCGTGAATTTTAGCGCCTTTAGTTTAATTTATAACAATGCCAGAGTTTTATGAGCAGCTTTTGTACGGATGTTGCTGTTTGCCACGTGTCGCACTTTAGCACTAAGTAGTTGGCACGACTGTCTTGAGTCTTGACTTAGTGTAGCAAATATTCGTTGTTCTGAAATTTCTTCGTTTGCATTAGCACAGCACCTCGAAATAACGTCTTTGGGGCCCGTGAATTTCCCGTGAATTTGCGAAACTCTTTCCGTGAATTTTCCGTGAAATTTGACACATTTTAAAAATTCTGCCGTGAAATCATGCATTTTTTTCCGTGAATTCGGTTGGTCCCTACAGATGGGACAAAATGTCTGAACGAAATCAGATGATATGTTGAACAAGAAATTTGAGCTAATGCTCATGAGACGCGCGAAAGCCTATAGCAGTTCCTGTTCGCAAATTCAAACTGTCAGTCTATCTCCAGCCATTTCGAGGCGACTTTTATGAGGGTACCGCTCTTTGATGCCCTTGTCCGCAGGTTTCCTCAAACCTAGAAAATCGAGACTTGGACATTTGAAATCTACGTTCAATGCTGAAAATTTCATATGCAGCTTGTCCATGTCTATCTCAATTGATATTGGCGCAATTCGTTCTTGAAATGTCTCGCAGCCCGAAATCAACAAAAAAATCGATAAAATCTCGTATTTTAGCGTTGAAGGTCATCCAAGGTCATTGAATTTGGTGGCAATCGAGAGACAGTGTACGACTTCGTATGGAGATTAATAATAGAGACAGTGATTGATAGTAACCTAAACCCTATCTCGCACCGTTATTGAGATACAGCGACTTATTGGCTAAAAATTGCAAATTTTTCCCACCCCCTCTCATTTAGCATCCTCGTTCAAGGTGATCCCCGTCGAATTTATGGAAAAGCTTTACGGTTTCTGAAACTAGAGTCTTCCAGGCAGCCAAAGGTGAAGATTTGGTGATCCTAGCTTGCACCGTTTTTGACTGATCCACCCATGTGATGGACGAACAAACAGACAGACAGACGGACAGAACTGCGATGGATAAGATGCGCTAAAAGCAGTAGCTGCTTTCGCACGCAAAAAATGAAACATTAGTGTTTAACATTTAAAGATGTGATATTAACTTGTTCAGTTTATTTGTTTTCCTCGCTCCTATGCTGTTTGTAATTTGTGAGTTGTGGTAGATTACTGGAAAAGAAAAACACAAGATGACTGTGTTCTATTAACAGATAACGTCACAATAATGACTTCATCATTAAAAGAATTTCAGCATATGTTCAGAATTAAATTTCCTACAAAACTTATATTTCGAATTTTTCCTATTTTAAGAATTAATGGAATAGTGACATTTTGTAATGACCCCCATATGTACTTCTATTTCAGTATATCTTGTTACATTTTTTTTATTAAAAAACATTTAAGTTCTTTTTAGTTTATAATAATAATAATCTGACTTGTAAAGCGCCAGTATGTGCTAAAAAGACTTCAGTGGCGCAAAAGACTTCATGTAGATTAAACTGACAGCTTAGTCATTTTCAAGCGCTGAGTCTACTTCGTACTAGAACAGTGGGCAACTTCACTTTTTGACTCCGACTTTTGTAGTTGGGACATTCAGTTTTGCAAAAAAAACCCGTACATCATATTCTTGTCGTTGACTTGCTAACTACCATACTGCAAATGTCATGTGATTTACCTGCAGCAGCAGCAGTCTCATCATTGGAGAAAAGCAGGTCGGCAACTGCTGAAACTCCAACAGCAGACTGCATCATCATCGGTGTGCTGCCATTAGCCAAGACTTGCTGCTCATCGTCGGCGGCGGAATTCACACCGCAATCTCTGCAAAACAACAAACACACACAGCTTAAAAAGGTTAAAGGTACAGCTCTTTATGGGAAATCTATGGCAGAGCTACAGAGCATCACCTACCATATGGGATCACGCAGTTACCTGCCACCCGACACAGGTGAACACGCCCCAGCCAGAGCAGTCGATGGTCGATTTACCTAACCACGTAGGGATCGAAGGATGTGTTGACCATGGTACTTGTTTATATACTAAGATCGTTTACCTGTCCAAAGACAGTCACCCATCCAAGTAGACTGTGTCCGGTAAAAAAGTAAACCACTAAACATTGTACAAGACAAATGTCAAATCTAAACAAAACTGAATAAAATTTCATATGCCTAATCCACAAATAAATTGCTGAATCAATCACCAAATTTTGTTGAAAAAAATTTATTTCTTAGGGCCAGTTTCTGGATCTTAACTGGCCGGTCAAGTTAGTGTTAACCGACAGATTTGCATAACTCATGTTTTCCTTTGCACTAACCAACAGTTATAATGGCCAAAAATTTAAATGGCCGAAATCGGCCAGATAGCTAACCGTCGATCGTAGTTATCGTATTTAACGCAACTTTTGTACCATTTTGCAAACAGTTTATTGACGAATGATTTTACCGTATAGCAATGTCTTCAAAATGCTCGGAGATGTTTGCTGCTACAAATTTTAGTACAAAACCCATTCATGAATGGACAAAATGGCCGTCTGCAATCGGTTGGCTGGCTCATGGGCTGGCTGTCGTACGCTTGCACTCATTAATATTCATGATGCCCACCTGCACTACGCGGAAGTGATAAGTGTCGTGTGCATCGTTGCTAAGCAACTATAGTTTACCGCTCAGTTAGCTGACAGCCAATCAAGGTTTTGTTCAGAAATGTGCACAAACTTAACTAGCAAGTTACAATTAACAGACGGTTTACTAACTGATCAGTTAACTAAAAGATCCAGAAACCGGCCCTTAGTGGAGTTATTAATAATTAAACATCAATAACAAAATATCTCCGTTACCTATATGGCATTACATAGCCTACTGCTGTCGCTCGAACGAAAGTGACGTTTGTTAATGTGAACTATAACAAAGCGATATTTTCTGCGGATGATCGTGTTTTACTTAAACTTTTGAGACAAAAGAAAGTGTATGGTGCTAAAAGGTTTAGCAGAATTTCTCAGCAATCTGTGGACACTGTCAGGATTAGATTGGTTTATTGTATAGTGGTTTACTTATGTAACGCCATGCTGGTAACGGAGATATTTTGTTTTCGATATTCAACAATTAATAACTGTGCTAAGAAACAATATCTTTCAACAAAGTATGGTGGTCACTTCAGCAATTTATTATGGATTAAGTGTACAAAATTATATTTAGATTCATTTGGATTTGCCATTTCCATTCTACAATGTCTAGGGGTTTACTTTTTACTGGACACTGTGTAGTGACCACTGGATAGCAACCCAACTGCAAGTTGACCAACAACGTCTCAATCGTATGTCCAAAGTTTTCTTTGGAGGCTACATGTTAGTTTTTTTGAAAAAGGCTAAATGAAAATAAAAACTGAAATGGAAATAAATTATAAAACAAAGGCATAACTGACACCGAAAACGCCAATGTGAAATTAAAACTGTGTAAAAACATGGATGTTTGAATATAGCCGTTAAACACAAAAGCATTTTTCCACACTAAAGAACAGTAGACACGTGTGTAGCGTACAAGTCAAGAGCTCGTCTGCAGCGACTCGATCGTCTCAGATTCAGTGACGGTTCAAAACACAACTTTGTGTCTGATGTCCTGCGTGATTCATACATGCTGGCACAAACAAGCATCATACATCAGTCACTGTTAGCTTAATTACTACCAGTCAGAATAATCATCTATTTACACAACAACTTATTACACATGTGGCAATGCAGATAGAATGGGCTGAGCTCAGATGCCACACTGATCTAGCAAATCAGCTTTCAAAAACAAATGAAACTGTCTAAGTCATTTCTGAGTGTGTTATTTCTGAATTGCTGTATACAGTGTTAATGCACGTTTGCTGCATTTCAATAAAATGGTCGGTCATTCAGTCATTAAACAATAGACGTACTTTTATACCAAAATTATTTCGTGTAATTTTAAAAAGTGTAATAAAACAAAAATCGAATGAGATGTCATTCGGCAAGAAAAGTTGTGCGGCTCGGCCCAAGTAACACTGCATTAGATAGGGAGCCTCAAATCTCCCGGCCACTGGAAGGGAAAATTCGAGCTTCAAAGTCCCCATGCAAAATTTGCATTCAACCGACAGGGACGACATCGGCTCTTATTCCAATCTCATCTAATCTAATGTAAAAACAATTAAATATAGGAAGTCAGCGATCCAGTACTTCAGCAGATTACAACAAATCGGTTCTTACTGACCATGCTCTACAAGAAAACGATGTTATAAACTGGGCTGACTCGTCAATAATCAACAGCGAACCAGACAGAGCCGCCATTTTGGGATTAAGAGGCGATTCACATTTACAAGGAAGGACGACGAGTCATGAACCACGAAAAAGGCAGCTACCAACTCAGCCAAGCATATGACTGTTTTCTTGGCACATCTACTTACTGTGCCAAGAACCGGGTGAAGAAATAATTTTCACCTTCTTCTGATAAAGACTTCCAATAAGGGTCAAAACATCGAGGTACAATAAACTTTTTGGTCGTAATTAATGAATTTTAACCACCCATTAAGATATAGGCTAGCATCACTGTCACAAATGTGAACCAGAAGCGATAAATGACCAACCAAATACATGTGTATAAAAACTAATAAAATAAGCAAACAAGAACGTGACAGCAATAGTTCATTTACACGTCACATCGCCCACGGTAGGCAATGTCCATGTGACCGGCCTGTCCCATCTCCTTGTAGCGTCTTGAACACCTTGGGTAGTGTCGTTTTCTGGCCGAGTGCTTAGGCGTTGACTCAAACCTGCAGCCAGACAGCATCAATACATCATACCCTACTAACTGCTGAATCAAGATGACTCAGCAGCTGTACAAAGTACATGGACAAAACATAAAAGACGTCTGCTGTGTGTCCACAGTGTGCTAGTGAAAGAATGCTGAAAATCAGTCTACAGCTAGCAAAGATGACAAATGACAAATTGGGACGTTTTTTTGATACACAGTGTATGTTCAACCAAGTTCATATGGACGCCGGGTTTTTTCTGTTGCTGTTCCGAGTGCTCAATGCTGTGAAACTCACTGCCTGTTCACACCACCCCCACCTTTGCATCATTGCTTAACACATCTTTCTTTTAGACAATTAATGTAATGTGCACATCGGGGGCTGTTCTGGCATTGATGTCCTATATAAATAGACATTTTACTTACTCACATACTAAGACCAGCCAAGTATTTAAAAAAACATTTTTGTAATCCAAAAATCCCAGGACTGATCCTAGTGATTTGGATCCCGGGATTGCAATCATTACGGCAATTGACACTGAAAGTGAGTGAGTGAGTAGGGTCTAACGTCCTGCCCGACACAGTATAGGTCATTTCGAGGACGGCCTTTTCAGACAGAATGCACACAAGCACAATAATGGAACAGTAAATTTAAACTTCACAATAAACAGAAAGTTTAACCTTTACAGAAACACAGAAAGTAGTGAAGAAAATTTACCGAGGCGGAGAGGCACAGCCAGTGTCGTCATCCGATTGCCACATGAGTTCATCGCACAGAAGGCTCTCAGCACTGGATCGAAGTGATTCTTCGTCCGTCCAGTCGGACAGTTTGTCATCAACGCCACACGATGCAATGTCACTACCATGCACCACCAACTGACAGACACAATACAATACAATACAATATACAATACTCTGTAGCGCTTTGTAGTGATGCTATGGAAGCATAAAGACTACCAGTCCTGTTGTAGTACTAGCATTTCAGTAGTAGTGGTTTTAGGTTTATTAAGATTTTGTACTGTAATGACGTTGTCAGTAGTTAAAGTATGAGTGGACGTGGGAAAACAGAATTCCCCACCTCCAGTGTTTAGTCCAAAGCATTTCCCCACCTTCAAGTTCCCAAAAAACACAGCAAGGGGCCACCAACGGGGACCCAAAGCCAAACTAGTGTTTTCCCACGTCTGTATTTATACTTTAACCACTGGATGTTGTAATCATAGGGCAGCTATGAGTGCAGATATTTACAGATATAAAGTTTTTTAACCTCTGAGAAGAGTTCATCCTGTTTCGGAGTGACAGTGGATGAGTACCAGCTGACCGGAAGTTTCACCGGCGTGAAACATTGGCGTGTAACGTCAGAGAACGTCTACAGCATTATGCAACAATCTCCATAGAAAAAATGTAAAAAAAACGTAAAGTACTTTCAAGCAGCAACGAGCACTTGCAAGTTGCAAACAATGGTAAAAGACAAGCCACTCCAAAACATATCTCTTGGGAATTAACAGCATGCAAAAAATGTTAACAATAATCACAAGTTAAGTTTGAAATCATTCTCTAGAGTAAAATTTGTGAGAAACCTGCTTGTCTTCCGTAGGCGTGAGCATGTAACAGTCGGAATCCGGACGACTCAGTGATGACGACGTAAGATGATAGTCGTCCTGTGACATTGGGTTGCCGTCCTCATCATCGACTGTAGCAGTGTGGCGACCACGTCCTGTACGGTAGTATCCATACTTACGTCCTGACGACCCTCTTTTGTAGCTGAAGCGGGGCCCCGCACGGCTGAACGACGTAAAATACATCATGTACGGTGTTTCATTAAAAATGTACCCCTTTTTCTTTCTTTCATAATTCACTGAAATGATGATCATTTTACACAAATTTTTTACCAGTTGTAGCTGAAGAAATACTAATTTGAAATATTTCAACAAAATATGGCTGCTGATTAAATATTCTTTGCAAGTCGTGACGTAACGCTGACGTCATAATGTGTCATGAGTTTATGCTTGCTTGTCTCAACTGGTGCTGTCAGTTGCTACCCAGCTTCGATAGTGAACTACATCTGATTCACTGATGAAAAATGTTCATCGTATCAGCACTAAGCAACATGGTGACTAAAGTCAGGTTCTTGCGATTCAAAAACTCAACCTTCAGATTGCAGGCTCGGTGTGCTAGTGCACTGTTTTGCTTAAACATGTGAAAGTCAAACTATCTCCACCAACACGTAAATGCATCTGTTTGTGCATTTTTTGTGGCTGCAACTGTAGAACTTCAAGAATTGATTAAATAGGCCTACATTGATTTATATCTTCAAAAGCATGACTGTAGGACAATGAAGCAAAAAATACAGATTACATACCGATTTACATAATAAGGGTTTTGTTCAAAGCTGTGGATAACACTTTGTAAACGGCTTAAACACCAAGACTTCAAGTTGGTGCGACCTTCCATTTTTCCTTCAACGAACAAAGTTAGACACGAAACAAAGGCAGCAATCACACAAGATAAAATTACATCAATGTACAATAAATCTGCAACTGTTTATAGTTAATATAATCGAAAAACTCACAATATTGGATTAATGAAAAAAATTTCTATTTAGCGTATTTAGGTTTCCTCACCGTGGTCGGCCACCTTGTCGTGGTGGTGGGGCTTTGCACCGATGACCCGAAAGATTTCTAAAATCTGGAGGTGAAGAGCTGACTAAGCGCTGACCAAAACGTGAGAGCAGATTGCTGCACGTTACCAGTGCTTTTGTGCTGGTTTTGGCTTCACAGCCAACAATGGCTTCACAGCCGTCTTTTTACGGCTTTACAGCCGTCTGTTTATGCCTTCATAGCCGTCTATGGCTTTATAGCCGCTAGCTGTAACCTTGTGGTTGCATTCGGGATGCACATTGGGCCGAGCTGATACGGCCTCAGTGCTGGGCAGGTGCAAGAGCCTGCCCACCCTGGAGGTAAGGTAAAGTAAGGTATTTAGGTTTACCGTACTAAAAATCCACAAGCTGCGGTATCTCTTATATTGTGTACCAGCTGACTGTAAGCCATAGTCTAAGACATGGCAGTTGACAGTGACAAGAGACAAGACATGAAAGATATGAAACCTTTTCTTTCCAACAGTTCTACACAGCAAAGTAACTAAATGCAAGGGATCAACAAAACTTGATTGTTCCAACAGAAAGAGTCTTTAAATGAAAAAGTTTGATAGTCATAAAATAAATATTAAAATATGTTAGTTAGACAAAGGAAACATCAATGACTGAAAAGAATCTAGTACAACAGCAGAATGCATCATGGAAGTCACAAGAAATGTGCTAAACAAAGCCAGTGTCACCACTTTGAGTCTGACCTTCAGAAAAAAAACAGCAAGGCAAGAAACAAGAAATTTGAGCAAAGCTCACGAGACACGCGAAAACCTATATAGCAGTTCCTGTTCGCAGGTAATCTTCGTCTATCTCCATCCATTTCATCGTAATTCACTCTTTTGCAGCCAAAAATCGCCAAAAAATCACGCTAAATCAATATTTTTACAGTTCAAGGTCATTCAAGCTTATCGATGTTGACATTCATAAGAAGCTCCTCATCAGTGCTTGTTATGATAAGCAGCATGGCTGTGCCTATCTGCAACCATTTACACGCTAGACAAGCCAACAGAGTATAAATAACCACTTTTTACAGGGGTACCTTTTGTTGATACCCACGTGCGCAGGCCTGCTTGAATCTAGAGAGTCCGGACTTAGACTGCTAAAATCTACATTCCATGCTGAAAATTTCATACGCAGGTTGTCTTGGTCTATCTCCAGCCATTTTGGCACAATTCTTGAAATGCATGTCGCAGCGCAAAATTGTGCAAAAAATTCGCTAAAAACCCTTTTTAGGAAGGTTCAAGGTCATTCAAGGTCATCGATGTTGATAAATTTAAAAAGCCTGTCACCAGTGCTTGTTATGATAAGCAGCATATCTGTGCCTATCTGCAACCGTGTTCACTCTACACGAGATAATTGCAGTAAAATAACCACTTTTTAGGGGGGCAGCTGTCTTTGACGCCCGCCTGCGCCAGCCTCCTTGAACCTTGAACTGCTAAAATCTACGTTGAATGCTGAAAATTTCATACGCAGGTTGTCTTGGTCTATCTCCAGTCATTTCGTCGCAATTCAGTGTTGAAATGTGCGCTGCATCCAAAAATTGCCAAAAAATCACCAAAAACCTCTTTTTGAGGGGTTCAAGGTCGTTCAAGGTCATCGATGTTGATAAATCCAAAAAGCCTGTCACTAGTGCTTGTTATGTTAAGCAGCATGTATGTACCTATCTGCAACCGTTTTCACATTATTCGAGCCAATAACGGCAAAATGACGTCTTTTTAGGGGGGTACCCCTCTTTGACGCCTTCGTTCGAGGGGAACCCCTGCACCCAGTGGCACAAAATTTTGTCACGATAAACTAGAGACCTTGGGGCAGCCCACAGTGAAGATTTCGTGATTCTAGCTTGCACCATTTTGATACAGATCACGACCGGACGGACGGACGGGACCGGACCGGACCGGATGGGACGGGATGGGACCGGACGGACGGGACCGGACCGGACCGGACCGAACGGACCGGATGGACGGACGGACAGACGCCCAGACGATGGCAAAGACGCGCAAAGCATTCTGCTTTCGCGCATAAAAGCGATAATATACGAACACTGAAATGATTAAGGGTGTGTTGCACCAACCATACTTAAATTTAAGTACATGCTTAACCACCGTACTTAGCAGAAAATGCATTGCACCAACACCATTTAACCAGGCCAGCCTGCTTAAACGTCACTTAAAAATAAGTGGCCAAAGTTGCCCACTTAAATTTAAGCGGCTGGCAAAAATGAGACAGACGCTATCTTTATTTAGCGAACTGTGACGAAGTTATCATCCTAAATTGACGATTTTAGGTAACAGTTGTTATATACCATAAACAAAAGCGAAGAAAAGTGGCAAATACATGTGGATAATGCTGTTTGTTGTTGAGTACTTACAGCTGAGATCGTTTTAAGTGAAAACAAATCACTTCTAAACAGCAGTGCGCTGACACATATGAGTTCAGCGTAGTCTACAAAGTTTATTTTCTCAGGTTATATTCGTTGTCAGCCAAATATGTATCAGTCCATATTTAGGTTGATTCTCATATATTTGGCCTATATATTACACTTCGCTCAAAATTATACTGTTCTGAAGTTATTTCAATTTATATAGGGCATTTCAAGCAATGGCCACTGTTGTCAATGAAGCGTGATAGCTATTACGAATTACGTAATTGGTCGTCAAGGAAGTACTGTTGTCACGTGATCGAAATTAGCCAATGGCAAGCGTCGTTACAATTAAGTCTGTCACTTAGCTAAGTGATGTGCGGATTGTGTTGGTGCAACGGAATTGATTTAAGTAGCTGGTTAAGTACCGCTTACCGCTTAAACTTAAGTGGTACTTAACTAAGTATGTACTTAAAACTGGTTGGTGCAACCGGCCCTAAATCACTAAATTTTGACATAACTGCCATTGCTGATGTGCATCAGATGCATCTACACTGTGTCTAAAATATGTGCCACTTTTATTTTTTTAATAATTTCGTGAAACATTGGCCGATTTTGATAGTTTTGGGCACGCAACATCATGAAGACTGAACATAAATGACTGTAGTTTAGCTCACCACACCTTAATATTGTTGCTACACTACCTTGTGAAATGCAGAAGATATAATAGTTTGGTCATTTACATAAATGAATTCGAACTGGGCAGCACATGCCTAAAATTATCAATATCGGCCAATGTTTCATAGAGTTATTAAAAAAATAAAAGTGGCACATTTTCTGAGACATGGTGTATTAATAAATGCTGTGTGTGTAGAGTGCTACAACTGTCTGAAGCTACATAAATATAGATTAGGGGCCTACATTTCTACAATGAGGACTGGGGAGGTAATACCAACCTTGGTCATGCAGGGCTACAAGCAACAAGTTTTCCAGGAAACTGATGTGGTTTGAAGTTGCCTTCAGAATAAATGCCTAACAGCACAACAATATTCAGATGCTGGACATTACAGTTTCAAAATTCAAGGTAGCATTTCTGTTACCGTAACAAAATTATAAGCAAATAATTACCGTGCTTCCATTTGCAGTCTGGTGAAAAAGTAACAAACCAGGGCATAAAGTCTAGTCATACGCAATAAACCCTTTCCTTATTTTATCCCAATTTCTCACCTTTGTAGAGGCATTTTCAATGAGACAACAGTAGTTTGCCACTTCTTGCCAGACAGCAGTGATACAGTGTCAGTGGAATCAGTCAACTAGTTTGCATTTGTTTCGTAGCAGCACTTTTGTCCTTGGTGGCTGGTAAGCAGGCCTATAACGAGAATGGGAACATTTCTGATTTAAGTGCAATATTACAATACAGACGTTAATAGTTAGGGATGTAATTTTGGTTGTTAAATCAAAAGTTCACATAGGCTATCAAGACTAAGACGTAGGCCCTAAAGAACAAAATCAGCATAGCCTATTACGTCAAAATGCAGATAAATATAAGCCCTATATGTCATGAACCTGTTGGCAATTGGCATATACCAGTTTTCAATTCATGACTCTTAGGCTCGAAATAGCAAACACATAGTAACAATGTACATGGCACTTACAAAGAGCCTACGCAAATAGCCCATAAAACTAGAAATATAAGGCATAGCCCAACGTGAGGCCGCTAGGCAAAAGTTCAATGGGGGGTTAATTCAGGGGGGTGAAATTTACCTGGTACAAAGTCACGTGGCCCGAAGTCAAATGCAGTAGCATACCCAGAACGCGCACTGTCAACTTAGGGTGTGTCAACATCCGCGCCTGCAACTTGTTTGTTAGTAGACCAAAATTCACCAAATTTTTTTTGGTTCAATGCGGGAGGGATGGCACACGATCAAGTTTGTTATTGATTTTCGGTATGTCGATCCGCTCCAGATATATTCGTGGAAAAAGTTTGAAGTTGCCTGAAATCGTGCCAAATTTTGAACTTGGGTAGGTCAACATCTGCTTCTATAACTTTTTTGTTAGTAAACAGAAGTTCACCAATTTTTTTTATTTAACGCAGAAGATTGCTCTCAATGAAGTGTGTGTCACTTTGTCAATATCATGATCGTATCTTAAGATATTTGCAGTCAAATTCAAAAGTTGTCCTAAATCATGCCAAATTTTAAACGTTTTTTGCCTTCCCAAATTTTAAGGGGGCGGTGCCCCCTCCCAAATATTGTACATAAGTAATAATGTTCCCATTATGGCCTGTCATGTGGCAGTTTCATGGGATTACTCCCCCTAACCCCAAAGTTATAGGTGCTAATACACTGAATTATAAGCCAATTTTTGACCCCCCCTTTAAAAAAATTGTTGGGGGAGACCCCATACACAGTGGGGTGTAGGCTAGCAAAACTTGGACATTCTATAGCGCGTGTAAAAATTTTGGGGCACAGCATCCCCTAGGGGCCAAAATATGGTATTCCAAAAAATTCAATTTTCGGGGTATAATTGCACCTTTTAATCTCTGTAGATACTGGACCAAAGTTCACAGAACTTTTTTTTGCCCAACGCAAAAAGAAACGTTGTCGGTCAAATAGTTTTCCGATTTTGGATATCTCCATCCGTTCAGGAGATATTCGTACTCAAAGTGGGAAGGGGTCCGAAATCGGGCTAAAATTAGCATGTTTTTCGCCCCCCAAATTTTTTTGTTGGCAGCCCCCCAAATTTTTGGACTGGCATTTGTAAATTGAACATGCTTCCGACCATGTGGCAAAATTTCGTGGAGATCGGCTAACGGATCTCGGAGATCTTGCGATGAAAAAAAAGAAACAGCAGTAAAACATAAGGCCTTCCGGCAACTACCGTTCCAGGCGGCCTAAACAACAAAAAAGTGACTGAGCAAAGTAGCAATAAGTGTACAACCTTTGAAATTTGCTTCTTTGACGCTCTGGTTGTAAGAGGAATAACTTGTTTTAGGGTTTCGTAACAACTTGCTAGATTGGCTCGCCATCTTGCATCTGACTGACGACGTCGAGACTTCTTTACAGATTGCTCGTCCTGTCCCTGCACATGAAGCGTCGCCATCGCCTGCCTGGCAAGCATGAAACACAAATAATTTCAGAGTTTCAATAAAAATGTCATTCACGCAAGTTTGGCACAATTTGCTCTTTGAAAACCATGTAGTCATTTCCACAAATCTTTGCCAACACTCTGTAGGCCAATAGGCTCAATTTACCAAGGCCCTTATACCACTGATCATAGGCCTACAAAGCTCACTCAGCTAACAATAATGCATTGTCATATGGTAGTATATCTTAATGTTTGCAAACCGATTTCTTTAATTGAAGCTGCATTTCTGATGCCTAACATGTTGGGCATTGTTCATAGATAAGTATATTATAAATACTATAATTAGATACTTTATGCTGGAGCACGAAAAACAAATTTACTAGTATATTGAATCAATACTGCAAAACAAAACTCTTTCGAATTTTTCGTTTGCCGTGCCGTCAACAGAAATTAAAACTAGTAGCTATAAAGGTATTAAAACAATTAAAAGTATTGGCTAGAGTGACGAAGACGGGAACAAAACAAACCGATCCACCATTACCCCTGTGTAGTCGCGCAAAAATAGTTCCACTTAACTTGCACGTTTGCATGCCATTCATTGCACATTTTTATTGTTAACACAGTTCACTTCAAGTCATTATATTTCGCTGTTAGTTTAATTACTAATATGCTATTTAGTATACATTTAGGCCTAATGCTTGTTTCCGCGAACTTCACTCGATGCAACAATTTGCCTATGGCTCAAAGAACTTTACGGGATCAGTGGCCTATGCAGTTATGCACAACTGCTATCAAAATCACTACCTTCACCACAAAATGGGGATGGGGTCTGGGCAGGGGCAGGGGACGTTGCCCCCTCCCCAGGAAAATAAAAATGTGATGACTCGTTTCACTGGAACATGTAAATAACTTGGTTCGAAAAGTGCACTTCAGTAATACATCATTCAAAACAGCACAGCCCTAATATGGTGAACTACTTTAGTGCACACGAGATATCATTGCGCTTCGCTACAGTGAATGATGGCGGATTTTAACAATTTTCGATCTAAAACTTCACTCGTTTAATCGTTGTATGACAAATTCGATTGAAAAACGAGCGGAATATGTTTCTTGCAGGTTTGTTCATCACAGTGCCGTATTCTGTCAGCTATGTAGCGTTCGCAATCACTGGAAAAGCTGATCGCAAACTACCCATAGTAATGAATAGTTCCCCTCATCTTCACTCGTTCCAAAGTATTATTATCATTAGCATATTTATAATATATGGTACACCTAACTTGTTAGGTCATCCAAAACGCAGCTTTAGACGAAGAAAACGGCGTAATGGCGTCTACCTTCGGCACAAAGAATACTAATTACATTAACGCTGGTGCGTGTCACTAGTGCTGTGCTGTCTAAAAGCATGTTTGTGACAATCATGGTTAGAAGACGGTGGTGCCGGTGCGCTAACTGGTAATGCTGCAGTTTCGAGTAGTAAAATAATTGCGGGCCACAACTAGTAGGAATAGGGTTAAGTTTTGTTGCAATAAAAATTTATTCCTATGTGGCTGCGTTTTTAGTTCGTGCTAAAAATTTAAAACCAAAGTGTACACTCTGTTCTTGGTCCTTTACTATTCATCCTGTATACCACCCCTCTCAGCACTCTCATTTCATCTCATTCCTTAAATCACCACCTCTACGCAGATGACACCCAGATCTTC
>Ga0209367_1005531_pt1 | contig 17525 bp, 16 predicted proteins | sample WorMetLIZISLAND2_FD_187412 | JGI IMG/M metagenome (GOLD analysis project Ga0209367, IMG submission 187412) | Marine gutless worms symbiont microbial communities from Max Planck institute for Marine Microbiology, Germany - Olavius geniculatus... ... | reverse complement strand
AGTGGCAATTGTTGGGGGGATGCTTGCATTTGCGTCCCCCCAACCAAAATTTTTTGGGGGGACGCGTCCCCCCCGTCCCCCCTATAATCGCCGCCCCTGGACACATTTGTTACTTTTTTGATGAAACAAGCTTAATAACAGTGGTAATGCCATAGGGCAATGCCAGTGAAGTGTTCAGTATATGATTTTTCGGTTTATATTTGGCTACTTTGGCTTTGTTTTTAGTGCCATGACCTGTTTGTTAGTTGTATGTCATTCTGTCTGGCTGCCAAACTACTAATACGAGTGCGACTTATGCAGTGATTTGCTATGGGATTAATGTAGCTTAGTCTAGATTAGTTAACCATTGCATAATCTTCGATAATGTCTTCTTGAATTAAAAACACATACATAAGGTATTTGTTGAGCTGCTCTTTTTTCCAAGTATTCCAGGTTAGGTTGGTTCCAAAAAAATTAACTTACATACCAGATTCACTTTTTGTTGTCTAACTGATATGCATGGTGACCAACAACAGGGAAAATAGGGAAATCAACGAAATGGCAGAGATTTTGGTCATGCAGGGAAATGTCAGGGGAAAATCTTGTCAAGGAAAATTGTCTAAAAACTTTCCTAACAACTGCATCAACAGGCTTTTTTGTATTACTCACTTTAACTCTCTGTCATTGTTTTATTCTGTTTATTGCTAAATGTTGCTTAGTTTCTAATATATGTATGTTACATTTTAATTTATAGCAGTTATTTATAGTACCATACTTGCAAAATGGTCAGGAGTGTCGTGAATTGTCAGGGGATGTCAGGGAAATTTGGAGAGTGGTCACCCTGAATATTGTTAAATTACTGAAAGGTGAAGTTTTGTAGAAAAATTTCATGAAACAGTTTTTTAAAAATAAAATTACAGGTGCTCAAAATTAACTGGTCCACAGTCTGTGTTGTGGCTGTTATTTGGCCTAAGAATTTTTTCCTGCTGATTCTAACTACGTTGCTGGAGTGGCGTTTTGGTAACTGATCGTGTTGAATCAACCGAGTTACTTTGTGCCGGGCTGAGTTATCACTCAATACCAACTGACAGTCTGCATTTTCGACACGTATGCACAATTATAATCGGCAGTTCTTACAATTTTAGGTTTCCGTCATTCTTTTGTGTTTTGTATTTCATAAAGGTTAAACTTTCTGTAAAGGTTAAACTTTTTGTTTCATTATTATGTGTATGTGCAATTTTGCCTGCAAAGGCTGTCCCCGAAATGACCTATACTGTGTTGGGCGGGACGTTAAACCCTACTCACTCAGACTCAGACAGTCTGCAGGCAGGTAAACTGTCTTGGTACGAAGCCAGCCATTTAGGTCGACTCAGCCTTCTATCCTTTGTGGGATAATAAAATGAATATCAGTTTTCGGGTTAAATAGTAATAATGGCAATGTTGAGCGTAGTATTATAGCTGCCAGTTAGGCAGATCTGACTGAGGCTCAGGCTGACTGGCTTGGTCCAAAGGTCGGCGGCCACCCAACGCTTGTGCTATATTCATCAAATGAACTGGAGGTGAACTCTCGCAGTCCCAGCGCCACGATGACAGCACCATAAACATTGTTCTTCACTATTAACTGCTACTGTTTTTCCTGAAGTTTCCTTCTTAGGACTGAGTCTGAACTGGAATGATTCTGGGGCCAAATTTTAGAAACTTCTTAGGAAGATCTTTGGAAGACTTCTTTTCCAAAGAAAGTATGCGGATTTTGAAAACTTCTTTGGAAAATGTCTTTGGAAGAATTTGAGAAGATCTTTCAAAGAAGATTTCGAGAAAAGGTGCACAATTTTTGAAACTTCTTTGGAAACTTCTTAGGAAGAATTTAGGCAAATATATAGGAAAGCACTAACTTTGTCCTACATGGAGAAAGCTGCGTAATAAAACAAAATTTGCAAAGTTTCGAAAATCCACATACTTTCTTTGTCTTCCAAAGATATTCCTGAGAAGTTTTGAAAATTTGGCCCTTTTTTGGAAACGCAAAGAAAGCCGTCGAAAATTCGGATAAAAAAACTTTTTTGGCATTCCTAAATCATCTGACATAGGAAGATCTTTGGAAAATGTCTTAGAAAAGTTTCGAAAATTTGGCCCCTGGTTAAATTAATTTGCTAAACAGAACTCGAAGTAGTAGGTGTTATTGGTGGTGATTGCAAGGTTGCTGTAACTTTGATGCAGACTGATATAATTGTCACTTATGGTAATTAGTTGGTATGCATCGTAACTTAATTATGGTTTATTTTTATCTGTTGTTTATGCTGTGATTATGTGTTTTTAGTTGCTAATGTTAATATTTTGTCAATATCCAGTGATTGATTTGCTAGAAATACGGTCTTTTCCAGGATAAGCTTAGATGTAAAATACACTGAGATTAATAAACTATGCATATTTTAAAGTATTTGAAATGCGTTAGCAACAAAAACATTTTAACAGTGTAAGGAATTTTAACGAGAAGCACTTTTCAAAGTGTTTAGCATCTATTAATGCATCTATATAGCACTTCAAAAACGTTTTCATTAAACATATTTTCACATAATTTTTTAAGTACACGTTTTAATATTTTGTTACTTCTTTAGCTTTAAAATAAAACATGAAAGTGTATTTTACATCTGTGAGGATGACATGTCCAGGATATTGTACATATGATGTGGTGTTATATGAATAAACATTATCCTGTCCCGTTTTTCTCACTCAACCATAACTCTTGTTACCATAGTACACTTTAACTTAATTAGTTCTTCAGACATAATATCGCCGTAAATTATGTCATTGTTTTTGTACATTGATTTATTTTGTTCTATCTGCTAATGAAATTATTTCTGTTTCTTATACTGTCTCGTGATGAAATTTTAGTAGCTTTTGCCCAGTTGTTGATTTTTTGTGATACTCTAGCAATTTATGTCTTATTATGAGTTAAATTAGTGTGAAAAATAACCAGTGGTGCTGTGGCAGGGGCGTTAACCCCTCCAAAATTTTGGGCCATCAGAAAAGTGACTTAAGGTACAGTTTTTATAAAATTTTCGGTGCTCAAAATTTCAGTTTTGCTCTGAAAGATTTTCATAGTACACCGTGGCAGATTTTTAAAAAAAATTTTCTTCTTGTCGAAGAATTTTCATTCAAAAATGCACAATTTTAAACTTGAAGCAGAAAATTAACCGCCTGGGAAGATTTCGGAGCAAAACTGAAATTTTGAGCACCTGTAATCTTTTGTGTCAGAAATATACAGTTGTTGTTGGAAAATTGCAATTTTTTGTCTTGGCTAATTTTTTTAACCCACGACACCACTGGAAATAACAACAAGCACATTATTAGTGTTGTCTACTGCTGAACTAGACAGTGTTAAGTGTGCATACATGCATAATTGCAAACTGTACCACAGGATCGTGTGCGTTTGCATTAAGTCGACGCACAGTCGTAATTCATGCTATAATTATAATTATAAGTTATAATTTGTTCGTTAATTCATCTGACTGTTCTGAGTTATTGACGACGCAGCTTATGTCATTAGTAACTTATGTGCCATGTATTAATTGATGTAAGTAATCATATCTCGTCTGCATCACAGAACACTTTTTTTATGCGCGCAGCTATTGCTTTCAGCGCGTATTAGGCGTCACAATTCTGTCTGTCCGTCACACGGGTGGATCAGTCAAAAACGGTGCAAGCTAGGATCACTAAATCTTCACCATCGGCTGCCTGGAAGACTCTAGGTTCACCCCAGCGATGGCGCTAAATGAGAGGGGGATACGAAAATTTACGATTTTTAGTCAATAAGTCGCTGTACTCAAAAACGGTGCGAGATAGGGCCTAGGTTGCTGTTAATCACTACAGTCGTACACTGATTCTCGATTGCCACCGAATTCAATGACCTTGGATGACCTTGAACGCCAAAATATGGGATTTTTATGAATTTTTTTGGCGATTTGAGGTTACGAGACACATTTCAAGAGCGAATTGCGCCGAAATCAATTGAGATAGACATAGAGAAGCTGCGTATGAATTTTTTTTTAGCATTGGATGTGGATTTCGATGGTTCAAGTCTCGATTTTCTAGGTTCAATGAAACCCGCGCACAAGGGCATCAATAAGGGTTCCCCCGTAAAAGTCGTTATTTTACCGTTGTTGGTCAGTCTTTCGTGAAAACTGTTGCAGATAGGTATGGGCATGCTGCCTGTCACAACAAGCACTAGTGACGAGCTTTTCAGTCGTATCAACATCGGTGACTTTGAAAGATCTTGAACTGCCAAAATAAGGAGTTTTATTGATTTTTGGCTGCAGCGCACATTCCAAGAATGAACTGCGAGGACATGGTTGGAGATAGACTGACAGTTTGCGAACAGGAACTGCTATAGGCTTTCGCGCGTCTCGTGAACAATGGCTGAAATTTTTGTTTGAAATGGTGATTCAGTCATGTTTTGTGAGGAGGTGGGCATAACGAACGTTGATCAAATCGATTATAAAAGCGTTTTGATACATTCATCGCATAAATAACCCAGAAGTCATAATGTATCGCTTTGTACTGAATGATGTGCTTTTTAAAACTTATTACAGTATGTGTTTGCAGATACAAATTACGATTGTTAGGCCTACCATTTTTGTACGGTTCTTCGTAGACGTGAACTTTTAGTTTGCTAAACGTCAGAAATAACAAACGGCAGCAGAAAATGATAAGTTATTAAATCATCGATGCTATCTTTTTGGTGTTGTCTGAACTCATTTTAGCGAATACTGTATAATTATTCCTAGTCAGAGCGGTGTGCGGGCATTATTACCCGGCCTGATTTTTCAGCCAGCAGTCCGTTTTCACTGGGTCGATTTCCAGGCCTGGCCCTTCAGTGACTGATAGTAGCGTAGCATGCGTAGGTGTAACATATGGTCGCGTATAAACGGGTCCGGGCTAGCACGGTACGTGTTCCCTCGATGCTAATCATACATCATTAATGAGAACCGCCCGCAACTCTGCCAATAGTAGGCTGTGCGCTCGTGAGCGCCGCAGCGTAAGCAGTTAGCATGCGTTAGACGCCAGCAGAAAATATTATGTGTAATCTTTGAAGAAATCGCCGTTATCTTAATTTTGTTGCTATTAGAACGGAATCCGACAGACTGCAGAAGGTAGTCTCTATAGGTAAGTATAGTCGACGAAGCTGAACTGTCGCAAGTAACATTGCTAGACGCTGCGATAGATCCTTCTTAAGAATATCGTGGCCTGCATTCTGAATCTTGACAGTGTGAGTCGCTACTTTCATTTGCAGTTTTCATGCTGGGCTCCGCAAGGTGCATGTTTTGTGCAGCAGAGTGCGTAGGCCTAAATGGTCGTTCAAGGTCACCCAAGGTCGTTGATTCCGGTACCAATTTTCGTAATTGTTTTCCAAAAAACTGCATTCTGGTCACGATATGGGTGTACATCAGCGTTACAGGCAGACGTACAGACAACAGTACGGCGCTAATGGCCAATATTCACATTTACGACCCTGACGCGAGTCGTGCCGACGTCGTAGGTGTGGATTGGTCATTGCGTACTCATAAGAATGGCGTACAGCGTTTAAATATCATGGGCCTTAAACTTCGTCTTTGAAACTTTGTAAATTTTATGAAATGTTTGAAATTTTCAAAAGATCGCTTTTGCAAGTTTATTTGGGCCCTCTGCAAATACGTTTGAAACTTAAAAAAGTAAACGTGACACCATGAACGCTACTGAGTTAGCGAAACTTTTGTGAGACTTTCGCTGAAGTTAGGCTATCGATGAATGGAAAAATATTCATAATGTTTTATCTTAAACTAGCAACACACGCCGCGTAAGATTAATAATACGCAGACTAATAGACTAATATAAAGCTATTTCTAATTTTCCATACACACTCTCGTGTGGTGATGTAGTCTGCATAGAGAGCAAGAGATGGAGAGCGAATTGGAAGCGGGAACTAGCAGCCAGGCAGACATGGCGCCGGCAGCAGCAGCAGCAGCAAAGCCGAGAACGACAACCGAGTCTTCACCGGTGATAAAGTTCGACATTTCACTGCAGAACTCCGCGGCAACAAGCCTCCGTGAAGTTGACGATGCTGAATGCCGTCATTACCAGCCGGGAGACCCCGTGCTCATCCACGTGTCTGAGGTCAAGTTTTGCTAAGACTTTAATCTCAGACTAAAGTTTCAGATAAAGTACGTTAAACTTGCTTGGCTGGGAATTTTCAAACTTCGCGGACCAAGACTTTGGTCTTAGACTAAAGTCTCAGAGAAACTTAACGTTACCCAATGTTTGTGCTATTGCGTCAAGTACACTTTGATGACGATAACAACAGCGAAGAATAACAAGAACAAGTACAAGAAAAAGAAACAAAGAAAGAAAAAGACAATGATGACGTGGAGAGATTTGGTACGAGTATTTACTGGTAATGCTGAATGTCATCATTACCAGCCGGGAGACGTGCTGAGCGCTGACGTAGTTCTGGTGCTAGCGTCAGCGTTGCGTGTGCCGTCGATCGCCGTCGAACTGCGAGGTGAGGCGTCTGTCTCGTGGAAGATAGAGGACTCTGCGTCTACTTCTGCCGTTGGTCGTCGCAATACAACAACGACATACAGACTTCGCTCGGGTGGAGCTCGTCGTCAGCCTCTGCGCCCCGCCGCCGCCTGCAGTCGATGGTACCAGGCAAGCATATATAGCTTACGTTTAATTAACACCATCGTTGTAAAAAAAAGGAACGTTAGAAAAGGCATTTTTAAAAAGTTTGTAAACGCGTTTCTATGAAAAAAAAGAAAAAATGTCTGCAAACATAGCCTAAAAAGTTTACCTCCCTTTTACTTGTTTTGAAGTATTGACATGAAAAATAAAACAATTCGAGCAAAGCTCACTTGACGCCCGGGCGCGACAGCATCCGTGCCGCGCAACCTGGCGAAGCAGTGTACAACGTACACTACTGCATGGTAAAAATGTTTTTTGAAACGGTACCCAAATTCGAGGTCTTCATACGGAAAGCACCTTGAAACTAAAAGGTCAAAACACAGACGGTTAAAATCTACGTTTTATGCTAAAAAAAATTTTTATACGCAGATTGTCCTGGTTTATCTGTAGTAATTTCGATGCAATTCACTGTTGAAATGTGCGTGGCAGCCTAAAATTTCAAAAAATCACTGAAAACTTGCTTTTCTAGATTTCAAGGTCGTTTAAAGTCATCCATGTTGTTGGTATTGTATCCGCGGAAAGCTTGTCATGCAGAGTCCAGAGAAATGCGCGATGAAATGATGCAATGCAGGCGAGCGAGCTGTACATCGACGAACGTCAGAACATCGAAGTCTGTGCGTCACCGGACGACGTGCTTGAGCCGGGCGAACACAGGTTCACGACGTCGTTCCAGCTGCCGCGCGGTCTGCCGACCTCACTGCACGGCAAGCACGGCAGCATGGCGTACACTGATAGCACTCATGCTGCACTGAGACTTGTGTACTCGGGTCAACTCAGCCTCCTACCCCCAGCAAGCACGGCAGCGTGTCGTACGTGCTGAGAGCCAGCTTCGTTGACCGGTCGTCGTCGCCGTCGTCTCGAAGTCTTGCAGGTAGCGCTGCATGTTTGTGAAGATGTTTTGATTATTATAGTAACTATCAACGATTAATCGAGGCAAACAGTTGTAATGACTGTCATTGGTCACAAAGTTCGTTCTTATAGGCATAGCCTTATCTCAAACCCGCATAACTTACTCATCGTTTCGCATGTACGATTGACGGTGTTTGTAAATTAATACTGGTAGCCTGTAATACTTAAATGATGTTTTATTATAGTCGACAGTGAATAAACAGAACACACAAAACGACGTATTTTTCTTTTTACGCTGAACTTGTCAAGCGTCATGATTAACGAATAGGCGTTCAGTTTCGAGAATCCTTGGATTATTTAATGATTCTCATTTTTCCTGCTTTCAGGCGCCAAGTACGTCGTTAGTGCGCCCTTTATCGTGCGTCGAGCATCGGCGGCTGCGAGGTCCAGCCAGTGCCCCTTCAAGCCGGTGAGCTCTTCAACTATGTCACTGCACTACCTTGTGAAATAGACCCCGACCAAGGCGGTTTGTCGCCCGGCCCCGTCAAGCCGGTGAGCGTCAAGCTAATTCGTCGTCTGTTCGCGTCAGCACCGTTCGTCTGTGCCTCTGGTCTTCTGCAGGTCGACTTCACAGTCGCTGACAGCACAACTTACCGGCTCGGCCCGTGTGCTAACTCAGGTCAACTCAGCCTCCTATCCTCGGCGAGGTCGGAAATGAGTAGTAGTTAGCTGACGGCACGACGTACCGGCTCGGCGACGACATTTACGTCGAAGCACAGGTCAGGAAAATACACCGTGTCCGGAAAAAAAGAACCTACGGTATTGTCGACATATCTTTGACAAACTTAAACCTATTTTCATAATTTGTGGCACGATTCGTCCTGAATATTCACTTGATTAAACTATAAAGATATTTTCTCTATATATTGCCATGTCACTACGTAGAGTTGACATAATTATGACGTCAGCGAAAATTCCGTTTTTTATTGTATCCGATGTAAAAAAACAGTAAGAGTGTTTCGGTTAATGACTTTAACAAATTTGAACGTATGTTTATAATTTTTCGTAGGCAACATTGAAAAAGTAACGCGCAACTGACAGTGTACTGATAGCCCACTTCGTCCGAATACTGACGCCACTTTACCGTGTAAAATAAAACACTCTTCCTATTCTTACTTTGCTCCATACCCAAATAAACAGAAATGCAGATAAATGGTCTTTTTGTCTGTAGCTTCCATAGTTGTCAGCACCAGTGACAAAAGTTGCTATTAACCAACTTTTGAGTCAACAACGTTTTTACAAATGTTCACTATCGCGACACTAAAGGTGCGTTCTCACTGCGCGCGTTATGGCGTACGGCGCGTTAACGCGCGCTAAACGCGGGGACCATCTCAAGTGACTGTTTAATTAAGCCCTACCTCACCCTGGAAGAACAGATACATAACCAATTCAATTGAATTGGTTATGTATCTGCTCTTGAACAGTCACTTGAAATGCGCGTTTAGCGCGCGTTAACGCGTCGTACACGCGTCATAACGCGCGCAGTGAGAACGCATGCTGCAGAAATGACGCTGCTGGCTGATAACGGCTGCTGCACAACGACGTTCCCGTTGTGCACGTGACGGCCACACTTAACATGGCGAAAATCAAGATTGGGTGAAAGAAAAATGATAAAAAGTAACTTATTTTTATGCCAACAATGTCTGAAGCTTTTACCTGCAATTTTCATTTAGTAGTTTTCCTATTTTCCTATTGCAGAGGCTCATTTAGTCATTATATCTTTCCGCCAAAATAGCATTTTCCATGACGTCACGATTACATTTGCTATACTCGGTAAGAAGTAAATTTTGAAGATAAGTTTTAGACGTTTTTAGTTAAGCGTATCATTATGATAAGGTGTGCCAAAAATTATAAAAGTAAATCTACATTTGTTGAAGTTATTCAGGAAAAAGTGCGGGCTCTTTTTTCCGGACACTAATTATTTCAAACACTAAAAAACGCGGTGCCATGCGAAGTTGTGGCTCGAATTTTGTTACGCTGAATGCACAGGCGCTAATTGCTATCATTTAACCACAATTTTTTCTCGTTCATAGAATTTTCGTAATCGCACGTAACTAAGTAAATATCATCATAAAGTATGGTAAGTGTTCTTTACAGCCCTGCTGGAGTGGATAAGCGAGTGCACAGTACGAGCTCATACCACTGCAGACAGTGTGACGCTAAGATCGCAATGGCCTAGACTACACCGTCGTTTGCATTATGACGCACGACTGCAGCTAAAAGTTGTGAAAACATTATTAGTGCGAGCTAAGTGTGGTTTAAATCAAAATACAAAATAAAATCTAAACCAATATGTTCGCATTTGCGTTCAGTAGCGTCTTGACCAGAAGGGAAAAAGGGGAATTGTTTTCCCTTAATTTTGGGCTGTCGCAAAAATGTCAGAAAATTTTTTCCTTGTCAGAATGTTTTGGTCCGTAAATACCAAATTTGTGGCTAGAAACCCATTTTGGGCAAGTTTTAGGGCAAAATTAAAATTTTTAGCATCCATAATTTCTTCTATCGGAAACTTGCAGCTTTATATTTATGTCTGTCGAAACTCGGTCAGAAATTCTAAGCGTCTTGCAGAAAATTTCTAGCCCCGCCTGCTTTTTTAAAATCCACGACTTTGCCATTTACGTCTCATGATAATTATTCGGCAGGTAACAAACGACAGTCCGCGCGTGTTGGTCGGCGTCAGCGTGTCTCTGGTGCAACTGATCGAGTTCAGTGCGCAGTCCGCTCGTCGCCGCTGTGTGGCGCTAGTGTCCGTGAGGGTAGGAGACTGAGTTGACCCGAGCACACACACAGGCCTCAGTACTGTTCGCTGTGTGGCGCTAGTGTCTCGGCGCTCCGATGCTAACGGCCGACGTCTCAAACAGCTCGGTTACGCTGGCAACACTTTTGTGAGCTCAGGTTAACTCAGCCCCCTATCCTCAGCGGGGTCGGAAACACAGCTCGGATACGCTGATAACACGCCGGCGCCAGATCGCAGTCTGGTCAACTTCCGGCTCGACGTGCCACCAGAGGTCATAAATCAGAGGTCAAGATCAAAGGTCAAAGACTAAGATCAGAGGTGAACTTCAGGCTGGACGTGCCGGCCGACCTTCCCGAGTCACGTCTCGACGGCTGCGACATCATCGACGTCAGCTACGAGCTCAGATTCGCCGTCGAGGTAATTGGAGGCTGGCTAATATTACTCCGGTACCGCCCGTGCGGTCCGGCGTACCGCGACCATCAGTGCTCTTACACGATAGGCTCATTACCATCATAACCATAAATGCATGGGCGGCGCTAAGAATCTGAAGTTGGGGAGGAACGGGGGGAAAGGGCCAGGGCACAGGAGGGCAATAATTTGAGTGAGGGAAGGGGCAAATGTCGACCTTATTCAACCCTCTGGCGGTCCTAATGCATAAACGTTCTTTATCTCGAACAGTTTGACTTAATCAACTGCTGCATGCTTTTTTCTTTATTTCGATAGGTACCTGCCACGTGACGTCATATTTATTATTTGATCACAGGGGCATATTGCTCGTTTCAGCTCGTTTGCTATGAAGTGAGACTGTGGGTTAAATGCATGACGAAATTGTTCATTTTTTCCCTGCATAATGCAACGCGTACAGCACCGAAAATACACGGAACTGTAAATGTGTGTAATCCATTATCTTTTCGGAGGATTTATAGCAGGCCGTTCGTTACTCTATGCTCCGATGATATCTGTGAATTAGGTGACTGGATGCCGACGGCGTCTGAAGAAGCGCCTGCCGATCACTTTGTCATCAGGCATCCCCGAACGTCATCCAGATCAAGCACAGCGTGATCAACGACATCTTCACTTTGACGGACCCTGGTCACCACAGGCCGGTGACGTCATCGCCGACAGGTCTCGCGCTCTCTCGCTCAGCGATGACGTCATCACGAGATTTCGTCGACCCATGCGGCCCGGCGACACGCGTCAGAACATTGCCTTCGGTGCCGTCTGCGATCAGGAAGTATACAGCAGCTGAACTTAGCCGTTCTGTTCGGACTGTCGCGTAGAATAATCAGTTACTATTTGCGTTGTAGCGGTCAGCTGTAGTGTGTGCGTGGTCTTAATTAGCGAATTTTGTTGTACATTGGCCCCGGTTGCTACTTTAATGCGTGACTGTCTGCAGACTAGGTAAACCGTTTCAGTATACAACCAACCACTGGTGAACTCAGCCTTCCATCCCTCCGGGGTTGTTGAATCGAATACCGGCCTGCCCGGCTGGGTTATAACATATTTACATCGAATTCTTCTTTTCATCGTTTAGTTCCTACAAGCAGGTCCATTCCGTTACCCGGCAACTCAACCCCTTTCTCAGGCTGCCCGTCGGAAGAGGTAGGGGACAAGATGGGGTGCATTTACCTAAGGCCCAAGAAGTCAAGTGCCACGGTCGTGTTCCGCGATCCTGCGACATAAAAGGCGCCAGAGGGTATGACAGACAGACAGACAGACAGACAAATAAACAAACTTTCCGCTCATTTTAGTTATAATGCGGTTCAGCAAGTAATTATTGTTTTCAAAAATAATTAATGTAAATGAAACGTCAAAAAGCCCCACTTACAGTGTAATTACGCGAAATGTGTAAGCCGGTTTAACTTACTCGTGTTTAGTGTTTTCGTTGTGTACTTTTCTCTCTGTGCTGCTTATTAGAGTTGATTATAATAATATTATTTTATGAGCTAATAATGGTTTGGTTAGGCTGCACTGATCGAACATATTGGTCGTCGTGCCCTTTGCAGTTTTCTAAAATAAGTTTTTAAAAAATAAAATACGCGGTGCAGTGCCGACGTATTATGGGGCCGTCCGTTAACAGCTGCTTCCGATCTTTTGGACTGAAAATTGCCATAGGCTACCGCTTACTCAAGGCTCTGGACCGTTTACGCTAATTTTGGTTTTTCTGTGTTTTTTCAAGCTAGAAGCTTGGCCCATAAGGCATGTTAAAGGAGAGACGGGTAAAGGACAGATCGACGAATGGATATACGTCTGAGACAGACGCAGACTCTTATTGTAACCTATTACGATGAGGATGACCACGCAAAAAAGAATATTGTTTAGGCTTATTCTAATAAAATTACAGATTCGATTACAGTCATGAATGAATTTAACCTGGTAATAGGTCCAATAATTATTTTAGTAAAGGATGTTGTTTTTCCTATCAATGCTAATCATACAGGTAGCCTAATTGGACAATTGGAACACTTCGCAAACTGTATCCTGTCGTTTAATTACTTCGTTACATTTCTTTTTCACTTTTTTAAAACTCGATTTTATGCGGCAGTCTGTTGCCCAGCTTTTGCACATTATAATATTCCACTAAAGTCGACTTTAATGGCAGTACACGAAGTGTAAATACAACAAACAGTAGCAGATAACAGCTGAGCTATTTAATAAGTCTACCGAAAAATAAAAATTCACCGTATTATTGAACCATAACTTTAAGTTACAACGATTCTCTAATTGACATGCGAGATTATTACAGTGCAAATAAACAATACAAGATAACATATTAGGGTATAGCGTAACTACACGTATAGACCCTACGTTATACTGGCAATTATTGCAGTGATATCAAAAATGACCAAAAAAGCTAAACAATATTATCATGCGCTTTACACTGTAACCATGCGTCTGTTTTACAGTAAACACAAAAGTAAAGTTTTTCTCAGCAAAACATTGTCTTCGATGTTGATCCACCACCACTGTTATATAAATATCGACAGTTCTAGGTTTAGTTGCAACGCTTGACAGAATTAGTTCTATGAGAGACAAACTACTTTTTACACGGTATACAATTGCTCTTTCAGTTCTATGCACTTTGCATGATACTGCTAGAAACGTTGCGTCTAATCGCACTGCTGCAATTTACGCAGCGTAAAAATCGCCACGTCTGCCACTGAGTTAAGTCCGCATGCTGTCGGCAAGTCACTGTGCCGCCACCGCTTAAAGTCCATGACACACGAACCAGAAACCGTCGTCAGATATTTCCAATGTAGGGGCCTATTAGGCCATGCAGGTGACGTCAGAAAACAGACCGGTTTTCTCACTGGTGTTTGCGAATAACGACTGGCTAGGGAATCAGGGATATCCGAATATGCATTAGGCCGTACGTAATGTTTTCAGAAATGCTGCAAGACTGCTTTAAGTTTATTTTGCACATTATCGCAACCTTATACTTTGGACGGACTGTGTAGTGTAATTATGCGTACAGGGTGGGCCAAAAATGGCACCATTTTGTACACTTTATAATTTCATTAAATATTAACCGATTTTCGAAATGTTTTACTATCAGAATCAGAAAACGATTTGTAATAAAACTATCACTATAGATCTTATCACACCTCAAGTGTGTTGCTACACTGCCTTGTGAAATATCAGTAAAAAAGGTAAAGGTCGTCAATTTGTATAGCGCATCGTCGCAAACGCGCCTCTAATGCGCTTTCGTCACTAACCAGAGCCGCCTGCCGCACGGCCACCGCGTGCAGCCTGCAGACACAGGCTGGCGCAGCGGCCGGTTAGGCAACCCCAGTCAGCTGTACCAAGGTCCCCACCTTCCGTAACCCATATAAATGAGTTACTACTCATTTTACCGTCCCACGGAGGGTAGAAAGCTGAGTCGACCTAGCTGGCAGGCTTCGCACCGAGATGGTTTACCTGCCAGCTGGCAGTCACCCATCGCAGTACTAACCGGGCCCGGCGTAGAGTAACTTCGTTTCAGCCAAAACGCGTTACCAACTACGCCACGCCACCAATCAGTGTCATAGAATAACAATTAAAAACAAGACAACTTTTGCAACAACACATTTTAAGAAATTAACAACAGAAACAACATGTTTGTTGTTTCAGTTATTGTCTAAAAAGTCATATCTCACAGTTTTTACATCAAATGTTTAATGTGTCCGCTTTGCTGCTGGACGACGCATCCAAGACTGCAACGCCAATGGCGCGATTAACCAAACGCTGCGGCAGTTTGCTCCACTCAGTGACAATCGCTTGCTTCAGCTGGCTGACTGTCGTGAATCGTCAACACTGATAGGCCATCTGTTGAAGAACATCCCAAACAGCATAATTGACCGGATTTAGGTCCGGGCTGTTTGGGGGCCACATGCTAGGCTCGATCAACGTTGATCACGCAACTGGTCAGTGGCGTTGCCGGCTTGAGTGCGTCGTCTGACATTTCACAAAATAGTGTAGCGACACACTTGAGGTGTGGTGAGATGTATAATAATAGTTTTATTACAAATTGTCTCCTGATTCTGACAATGAAAAAATTTAAAAAATAGGCTAATATTTGGTGAAATTATAAGGTGTACAAAAATGGTGCCTTTTTGGCCCACCCTCTATAGTTGCACACAGACTTTACCAACTACGCCACTCCACCAATCAGTGTCATAGAATAACCTTAGAATTAACCTTGCAATATTTGTGAAGAAACTGTGTACTCGCGAAGTACCACAGTGTGACAGTGACTGGTATCGAATCGCAGAAAATTTTATGATGGAGCACATCTCCTGTGGATAGGAGAATAAACTGCATATTTTATGCGTCCGCCAATAGGTGCGGATATTAGGCCCTACGATTTTATATCGTCCGTCGATCCGGAAATCCGCGATGTTGTTCCTGCGATATCTATAGGCCTACCACATCTTGACGGATTCTTAAGTATGCCGATTTTTTTCATTCTTGCCAATGGTGATTCTCAAGAAACAGATGAACGTACTGGTTAGGTTTGGGGGATCGAAAGGTCAAATTTTAACGTAACTCACAGCGTGACCAGATATGCTAACATGCCACGTACTTTTGGGGTTTCATTGCGCAATCTGCGCTATCCGTTAAATGGTTTTCTTCCGACTTCTATCGCTAGTGCAAGCTGCTTTGTTTCGGTTTTTAGAATCAAAAATGAAACGCCAAAGTCCTGCCGAGAAAAGGTACCGCATATTCAGTGTGTCTAGTTTTGAGAACAGTTTAGGTCTACTAGTCTGGAGAGGCGCACTAGTCGAAACAGCGCGAGGGATAGGGATAGGCGTAAGGTTAGGGTTAGCGATCGAGTTAGAAACAGAAATAAATTGCATCTTCGGCTTTGCAGGTCCTTGGCTATGGCAAAGTGAAAAAAACTGACCAAATTCGGACTAGTGCCCCTTCGGACTAGCGACCAGTCACTCCTAATTTAGCAGTAGGCTACCGCCTACAGTTGTGACGACGACGGGTTCTGGACAGGCTAAGCCGAGACGCAGACTAGGAGCATCGGTTGTATCCGGATGGAGTGCCCGACTGTCCGTATCGCTTCCATTTGGTTCCGCGGGCGCAACGCACGGGGAAGCCTCGGCCGAAGTCATTGCAGACGATATAGCACTCCTGGTCGCTCGGGTGTTCGTAATGACCCACGTACTTGTGGCTGCAGAAGTTCGCTACAAACACACCACAACAGCACCCATGCCTGTGTCTCTACCCGTGACTTATGGCGGGGGGTTAGCGCCCTCCCCAAATTTTGGAGTTTTGGGAAATTGTCGGATAATTTTCTTCTTGTCGAAAAAGTTTCATCTAAAAGTGCAAAATTTGAGGTTGAAAAACTTTATTTTGTGGACATGTAGGGGCACGGTTAAAATTTCGAACACCCTGCTGGAAATTTGCAGTGTCTGTCGGAACATGGCAACATTCTGCCCGCCTATTAAAGTCGTAACCCCATTATCTTTGAGGCGCCATATCTCCACAACGGTGCTAGATAAACGCATGCGTTGAGGTATAGCAACACAAATGGCAACAAGCGTCATCGACTATTATTGGAAAGTTTTTCCTTTCCGTTCCTAAAATCGGGCAATATTTTATGAACTTCGGGGAGACAATTTCTGATAACGACCTCGACGCCAGTCACTATTAGTATAATATTAAACGGGTCTCAATTAGACGCCGGGTCTCTAATACCAACCGAAAGAAACGAAAAAGCTCCTAAAAGAATACAAAAGAAAATGATGCGCGCGAGGAGTACATTAGATTGGTCACAATCTAATAATATTTCTTGTTCCAATCTACGACGCTGCTGGTTTTTACTACTGGCAGACAAACTGGCGAGCCAATACCGACATTGGCCCATTATGTTCATAACGTTTTGAGTTGTCGTGCACACAAACGCAGAAAGCAAAAAAAAACAAAAATTCAATGTTGTTGTCAGTAAAAAGTAAACAAATCGTGACATCAATTAGCCACTACTTTTGCAATTTATCCGGCCAAGACTGAAAGACTACGGAAACAGTGACAAGCGAAAAGCAAAACTACGACAGTTCGAGATCACGACCACACCTCGAAACCATGACGCCGAGTTAAAACGGTACAGTTCTTCGTGGGTGTCAGGGAATTGCCTGCTTCCATAATCCATATATTACCCTAGTTCTTTTAGCCGTTCGACTCAAAGCTGCAGAGCTTCATCTGCCATATGAGATCAACCGGTGTTACCTACCATTTGACACATGTGAACGCGCCCCGCCATAACCCCAGCCAGACTGGCCGGTACTCGATTTACCTACTCCGTAGGAATTGAATGTTGAGCTGACCTTAGGGTTGGTTATATACGGAGATGGTTTATCTGTCCACAGACTCTCACCCATCCAAGTACCAACCAGCAATCACTTGATAGCGACGCGACAGGGAGTCGAACCAACGACCTCGCGATCGCACGTCCAACGGCGTAAGCTATATACTGATGGACGGTCTACCAAAGGTGATCTGGAGACGGCGAGTACAGCATCGGTGACTGCAGTGCGTTTAGTTTACCTGGCGCAGGTGGACAGGGCGGTGCGCTCGGCTGCGAGTAGGAGACCATCTGAACTCCGCCCGATCTGGTCGACTTGAGCGTCATTTGAGATCCCGACGACGACGAAGGCATCACGATGAACACCGTCTGCGGTTCACTCGACCCACGATTACCCCC
>Ga0209367_1005530_pt1 | contig 17527 bp, 13 predicted proteins | sample WorMetLIZISLAND2_FD_187412 | JGI IMG/M metagenome (GOLD analysis project Ga0209367, IMG submission 187412) | Marine gutless worms symbiont microbial communities from Max Planck institute for Marine Microbiology, Germany - Olavius geniculatus... ... | reverse complement strand
GGTCGGTCGGGGAAAAATGCAATTGGCAGCATTCGATGGCCCATCACCGAAAACCCCCCTATAGGCGCAAAAATCTCCCAAAAATCTCTTACGCAAGCCGAGTTATAGCCAATTTTGTCCCAAATTTCGTTGCCATGGCAACAGGGGTCGGTCGGGGAAAAATGCAATTGGCAGCATTCGATGGCCCATCACCGAAAACCCCCCTATAGGCGCAAAAATCTCTTACACAAGCTAAGTTATAGCCAATTTTGTCCCATATTTCGTTGCCATGGCAACGGAGGTCGGTCGGAGAAAAATGCAATTGGCAGCATTCAATGGCCCATCCCTGAAAACCCCCCTATAGGTGCAAAAATCTCGCAAAAATCTCATATGCAAGCCGAGTTATAGCCCATTTTGTCCCAAATTTCGTTGCCATGGCAACCAGCGAGGGTCCGGGGTAAAATTAAATGACACCATTAGATTTGCCATCCCCGAAAACCATACCCTAGAACCAAAAATTACGACGCTATCTTATACACAGCCAAAGTTATGACCGTTTAAAGAATTGCTTAATTTTCCCCATAGGCGCCATTGTAATTTTTTTCGATTTTTGCAAATAAATACGTTAAATATTAATTTCACACATCCTTGCACGAGACCGCGTCGTTTGAGCCATCGTGCGCAAAAATCGGCCGAAGGGTCTGACCTGTAGGTGAGCTGAAAAAAAAGTATATGGATAGCTATAAAATTTTTTGCGTATATTTCACCCATTTGCTGGGAAGCCCCCCTTGGAGGGATTTACATGAAATTTTGCACGAGGGGTCGTCTCGCCGACGTAATCAACCGTGCCAAATTTTAACTCAATCAGATCAGGGGTTTTGATTCTGTGGGGGGTCGAATTTTTGGCTTTCCCATAAGAAAGAGAAGTCGCCGTTAACACAGGGCTTGAACTACCGTTAATACAGCGAATTATTGGCCAAAAGTTGCAAATTTTGCCCCCCCTCATTTAGCACCCTCTTACGGGGTCACCCCTTTGAATTTATGGAAAAACATTACGGTCCCTGAAACTAGAGTCTTCCAGGCAGCCGATGGTCCAGATTTGGTGATTCTACCTTGCACCGCTTTTGACTGACCCACCCGTGTGACAGACAGACAGATGGACGAACAGAATTGCGATGGCTAAGACACGCTGAAAGCAGCAGCAGCTTTCGCGCGTAAAAATAAAAAACACTTTCACCCAGATTTCGACTGTCAAAATACTTTGTGAAGTATGGTGACTGCCTCTTGTTTGTACAGTGACTGGCTACAACTACTACAACAACTATTTACTACAAAAAAGTATTTGAAAGTGTCAGGTCAAATTAAACATCATTCAGTTCAAACTTTCTACTTCTTAAAATACGGAACAATAAGAGTCTCATAAATTCTCACCCAATCGGGTCTCCCTGCTGCTTTTTCAGCACCTGCACTGAGGACGCGGTGGGAAAAAGCGTTTCCAGTTCCTCTTTAGTCATGTCGAGTGGATACCGAGAGATAAACAGCTTGCATGGGTCTAACTGGTTGGCCGAGAATGGCTTTTTGCTTGCAGGATGACTGCTTTTAGCACCAAAGTAGTCCACCACCAGGTTTCGGTTACCAATCGTCTTTTCGCTCAGAATTCGATGTGCATCCTCTGCGGATTTTTCATCTTTGAATTCTATGTGAGCAAACCTTCAACATCACATAGCACAACACTGTTATCAGTCTAGTTATACACAAAGTAAAAAAACCCAAAAATAACAAGAAAAAATCTGGCAATTTAGACCATTGCTTGCTTGATTATTGATATGCATCATGGTTATAACAAGAAATTTGAGCTAATGCTCAAGAGACGCTCAAAAGCCTATAGCAGTTCCTGTTCACAAACTGTCAGTCTATCTCCAGCCATTTCGTTGCAGTTCATTCTTGGAGTGTGCGCTGTGGCCGAAGATCACAAAAATCAATACAAACCCCTTATTTCGGAAGTTTAGGGTCTTTCAAAGTCATCGATGTTAATGCGACTGAAAAGCTCATCACTAGTGCTTGTTGTGATAGCATGCCCATGCCTATCTGCAACCATTTTCACAAAAAACTGGCCAACAACGTTAAAATAACGACTTTTACAGGGGTACCAATCTTTGATGCCCTCGTGCACAGGTTTCCTTGAACCTAGAAAATTGAGACTAGGACCGTTGAAATCTATGTTCAATCCTGAAAATTTCATACACAGCTTTTCTATGTCTTATCTCAATAGGTTTCAGTGCAATTCGCTCTTGAAATGTGTCTCGCAGTCCGAAATCGCCAAAAAATCCATAAAACCCCCCTATTTTAGCGTTCAAGGTCATCCAAGGTCATTGAATTTAGTGGCAATCAAGAGCAAGTGTACAACTTCCTATTAGTGACTAATAGTAACCTAGGCCCTATCTCGCATTGTTATTGAGATACGGCAACTTATCGGCTAAGAATCGCAAATTTTTCCCACCCCCTCTCATTTAGCACCCTCATATGGGGTGACCCCCCTTCGAATTTATGGAAAAGCTTTACAGTTCCTGAAACTAGAGTCTTCCAGGCAGCCGAAGGTGAAAATTTGGTGATCCTAGCTTGCACCGCTTTTGACTGATCCACCCGCGTGACGGACGGACAGACAGACAGAGTTGTGATGGCTAAGACGCGCTGAAAGCAGCAGCTGCTTTCACGCATAAAAATGGATAAAAATAGGGAGTAGAACATCAAATCACAAAAGAAAACAATCCCCTTTATACCATCTAGTAAGGAAACAGGAGCCAAATTTTCGAAACTTTCCTAAGACATTTTCCAAAGATCCTCCTATGTCAGATGATTTAGGAACGCCAAAGAAGTTTTCTTATCCGAATTTTCGACAGCTTTCTTTGCACTTCCAAAGAACTTCTTTTCTTATCTTCCTAAACTATTTCAACCAATCAGATGCGCTTATACTGACCATGTGACGTAATCAAAACTTCTTAGGAAAACTTCTTATCTTAGCACGTCCACGGGAAATGCATTTTACACACTGCTTCATTTTTTAAGTTGACCAAACATCAATTTCCTTTACTTACTCATTGTTGATTTTACCGCAGCATTACACAAATAACCTATGACGTCACATATGACGTCTAAGCTAAGTGTCAACATTGTGTACTTTTTTGCAAATTTTGTTTTATTACACAGCTTTCTCCGTGTAGGACAAGGTTAGTGCTTTCCTATATATTTGCCTAAATTCTTCCTAAGCAGTTTCCAAAGAAGTTTCGAAAATCCGCATACTTACTTTGAAAAAGAAGTCTTCCAAAGATCTTCCTAAGAAGTTTCGAAAATTTGATTTTCACAGCTCCAGGCCAGCGGGGATTCAATTTCCTGAAAACATCTCTCAAAATAATGCTACAAAAATTTCACAAACTCTAACTTACTGCTGCTGCTGCTTTGACCGGTGATTCCATTTCAACGACCTCATCTGCACATCCACAATTCCACTGTGCAGACCCTTGAGCTGAGCCTCGGTTGCCGACTTTGGAATGTTCTTCACAAAAAGCATTCGCCGATCCAAAGATTCTGAAACAGCAACACCACAGCTGCAATTTCGAACGACTAACCAACTGATCGGTCGTCAAATTTTAACTTCTGCTTACAAACCAGCGTTATGATAATGCTTTAACCAGTTTTTAATTCACACAAATTAATACTAGTAATAATAACATCGATTATAATTATTCTGATTTTGAACAAAATTTTCTGACTTAGACATCTGCCTCTGAACAACATTGTTTAAAGATAATTAAGGAAAGAGAAAGCTTGACAAAGTGATATCTGACATTACAGCAGTAACCTCTTCCAAATTTGTATTCCAATTGATTAATGTCACATATAGTTCATAGTTCAAATTCATGATCGAATGGCTTCGGTAAATGTTAATGTTTAATGTTATGTTAATCGATAAGAATGAACATAGTTCACTAACAATCTGACACAAACACGCTGCATTAAATAATAACTGATAAAAATGCGCCAAGAAAAATGCATATGACTTTTTGCTACCTTGTCGTTTAACATCTCGTGTCACATCAGCCTCTGAAAAACAAACAAGCACATGTGCTAAGACAGAACATTTGTTGTTAATGTTAATATATAATTAAAAGAAAGATCATCTATGTTCAGCTGCAGGCATACATGCACCTACAATTTACTGATTAATCTCACCATTAATCTTTGAAAAATTGTTAAACGTTCTGTTTAAAAGTCAAAATTTAAAAATGGCACACCATTTATCGCCGATTACATACTAAAGCCTGATGACAATTTAGACAACTGGCCCAACACAATGCCAAGTTCTTCTATTTGCTACTGTTATTCTCTGAATGTCTCAAGGTCCAGCAAGCTTCATCTTTGACCTCTAAAAGTGAAAATTGGCACATCGTCTATCAGTGATTACTCCTGCCTTATGGAACGTTCACAGTTCATGCACAGTTTGGTTTCTATATGCCTTAGTGTTTTCAAGTTACGAGTACACATGAGACAAACAGACAAAATGGACATCAAGACCGATAATGTAGCCTAAGAAGAAGTCTGCATACTGATCTGATCCAACAATTAGTCAATGCTATAAATTCATTGTGCAGCAAATAAACTTGCAATTTTTCTTTCTAAAATGTCATATCGATTCGTCATGTTAAATGCAATTTGTACTAAGTGCAGCACTGCTAATGGTAGTTTGTATCACATTCTTGATGATAGGAGGAGCCACTTGTCTTCCTGTAGCTATCATTCTAACAAGCAGTCAAATAATAGCTACAGGAAAACAAGTGGCTCCTTCTATCATCAAGAATGTGATACAAACTACCATCAGCAGTGATGCACTTAGTACAAATTGCATTTAACACGACAAATCGATATGACATGGGATAATTTGCTGCCTAACAAAAACCACAGTAATTTCACAATGGGCAGAATCATTTTTTTTGCATTCACCAGGTGACAGCAGCAATTTGAAATTGCATGTTTCAGTCCCAGAGTTCAACCCCCAAATCTCCCCTTCCCCGATCACTGACAGTCAAGGACTCCCATCTAATGCATTGTGTCGCTGTACTCCACAAACAAACCTGTCAAGTGACATATAAATCCGTTAAACAGTTTAAGCAGGATGCACGAATGCGACATATGATATGGAATGGAGAAATATACAGAAATAGGCAAAATCAATTCCGGGAGTAATTCCGCCTAATAACAATGATGGTTATAATAACAAGAAAACACAACACACAGTAACTGTTCACATTTTACCTGTCAAAACAGTCTCGGACGTATCTTTAACAGATGCGGCACTTGCAGACGTTTCGGTCTTATTTGCCTTCTCTTCATCTGCCATCACTTTACTGGTGGCAGCTATTGTATCAAAATACAAAAAATGCACAACACAACAATGTTTCTGCCCAGTATCAACATATAAAATAGCCAATGGCCATATGCCCAAAGCTGCACAACTCTATCCCGAAACCAAATCGATGGCCTGACCTTCTAAACTAGAAATATGCACAGGTTACTCCAGTCCTGGGTAACATTCATACCAATCTTGGTATGCACTATGCCTTTCTGTTTCCGAGTTGGAAGTCAGCATTGGATAGACAGACAAATGGTCACATGACAAACTAAAACAGCAACGTTGTAAGCAGCAGAAACAGCATCCAGCAGAACTGTTTTACTAGAAAACTTTACTGCATCTCAAGACTAAAATATTCATCAGCAGCAGCAAATATAAGACAGCTGACATTTGTTGTTGGTAGGATTAATTCGAAATTTTTGTACAGAAAATTTTGACCACACAACACAGTACACAACATCTGGTGAAATATTCTATATTGTATAACCAAGAAGCAGCCGTTGCTAAAGTGATGAAATATCACCCAAATGACTTTCCACAATGACAGACAATTAACAACAGACAAAACCAAGCTTTCAACTCCAAGAAAATGTTCGTACGAAACAGTTTTTTTACAGTAAGAAAACAAGCGTTAAAAGTGTGTAGAATACCTTCGGCAACAAATGGCTTTTTCTTGATCGGTGACAAATCAACATCATCATCATCATCGCCATCATCTTCTTCTTCATCATCATCATCTTCTTCATCACTGTCAGACTCGAGAGACCTCTTCATCCCAACTACCACCTTTTCTTCCGACTGCTTTCCGACCTTTGCCGATTTGCTCGACTCTGGCGTTAATTGCAACTGCTTTTTATCTGACAGCTTTCCCTCATGCCTCGCAGCCACTGCCTGTGTACCTGGTTACCACATGAAAATCTCCTCATCAATATGCAATATGTACTGAGTGAGATCTGTCTCTCTAGTTAGCTAATAATCTAGCTAGCAGCTTTCTCAATCTCAAAGTTGATTCATCTAATAAAATTGGCATAAGGACTTAGCACATTTACCAAAATACAAAACTGCACTAAAAATCCCAGATGTTATCATTTCTGCATCGCATGTACCCTCATAAAACCTAGAAAAATATACGATGGACATGCAATGTACATTTTTAGAGCTATAGTTTTAAAAAGGTTAAAAATGCCACTTCCTTCAAAACATAAGCAGGGTGCTCAAACTGCTCATCTCCCTTTCTTAGGCCACTAAGCTCATTAAGTTGACAGACCGTTGGCACAGACCAGCTATGAACAGTCACCTTCCCACATGCAAAATGAGATCTCAAACTTAGCACTAAATAATCAGAAACAATAACCATAAATGCATTTTCAATGAATTTTATCTCATGTGATGCAGCTGGCAAAACAGATGCAATATAAACAATATGCAAAATATCAGATCACTGTGAATGAAGTACATCAGAGCAACACTTAATTGCTTCAGTACACAAAGCATAGTTCAGATTAATCAAATTAGCAAACCTGCAGCTTGTTTGGATGGTGAGACTGGAGTTGCTAACTACAACAGTTAAACAGTATAGATTCAATTTCCTTCGTAAATATCACACAAAATGCAGTGCAGTTACACTCACACCCAATTAAAACAGACTTACTCAAAACCACACCATTTCTAATTATGTGAAGCACATTTTAAAGTGTCCAAATCCAGCAATTTTAAATTCAGATCACATGACACACTTTAAAAAATAAGTTTTCTACACTGTAGTCAGGTTGTTTGGTATCGGAACTTGCCGGTAAAATTGTGAGCATGAATAATTTTATTACAATCAAGACTTTAATGACAAATAGGCTGTCCACTGCATAGCATACAAATAATTCAATTCCCAAAAGTTCAATTACGAAAACTCTCGAAAAATGAAACAATTAAAACTAAAAACAGCAATAGTAGCAATAATAACAAATGACATCAACTATTCCAAAAGAGCTACAGTAACTTTGAAAACTCTTACTGAAAGGATTTTAAAAGCAATTCTCTATTGTGAAATGAGCATACAATAATACAAACCTTTTTCAGTGACAGACTTACGTCTGCAGTTTTCAACTTCTTTGGATGACCAATTAATGCCTGAAATAAACACAGCAATGCAGAATAATGCCTTAGCACAATTATTCCTTTTCATACAAAAACGACAAAAAATTTGAATTGATCTGTGTAATCCAATATTAAATATGATATTAAAAAATGTTGAAAATATCTACCTCAAAATCATCTTCTGCTGAATCATAAGAGCTGCTGTCTTCATCGTCGTCATCATCCTCTAATTTCCGTTTCTTGTTTGAACTCTGAGGCTTTGTGGTCAGTGTTCCTGCTTTCAGAGTTGCGGCCTTCTGGGAACTGCCAGCACTAGTCTCTTTGTTCTTGGGTGATTTACTAGTCAGTGGTGTAGTCTGTGACTCTGACATTTCAGATCTTTGCTGGCTCTCCATCTTACCCATTTTCTTCTTATTCACAGACTTAGACTTCGGGGTTAGCGACTCTCCTTTCTCAGATTTTGGTGTCACGAAAGACTCCTTCTCAGACTGTGGTGTCTGACCCTTACCTTCTGACTTTGGTGTTTCAGATTTTTGCTGGCTCTCCATCTTACCAATTTTCTTTTTTTTCCCAGACTTAGACTTCGGTGTTGGGGTCTGTCCTTTCTGTAACTTTGGGGTTGTAGACTCTCCTTTCTCGAATTTCGGTGTCAGGAAAGACCCCTTCTCAGACTGTGGAGTCTGGCCCTTACCTTTTGAAAATTTTGGCGATATGCCACTCAACTTCTGTGATTCTGGTGTCTGAAGTTGACCTTTTCCAGACTTTGGTGTAACATCCTGTCCTTTCTGAAACTTTAGCGTCTTCTTCATACCACTGCCAGACTGTGGTGTTACACCAACAACACTTGATTTATGAGACCCAGGAGTCTGTGTCTGACTTTTCTGTAACTTTGGAGTAACTTTCTGTTCATTCTGAGACTGAGGTGTGCCACCCTACAAACACAATAACAAGCAGCAGTGCTACAGTAAATTGCACTTACATAAAGATGACAACATGATGGAATGCAGACCAAAGATGTGCAAATCCCAAAATTTTGACTCCGCGTCAGTCCATGAATTTTGACCAAGGATCTGCATCCGTCCGCATCCGCAACAGGAGAGAAATATTGGATCCACTGTCAGTCCACGTCCGCACTAATCTTTAGTACGTAAGTCAGCAACTTTAGTCAATAAGTGACAAAATAAGTAAATAACAGCATTAAATGGCTTTGTAATACATTTAGCTAAGCAAGACAGAAATTAGCAGTTATTAGAAAGACAATAATTATACATTCAGATTGGTGATCTGAATCTATCAATTTTTACATGCCTCTCAGATCGCTGATCTGAAGGTATCAATTTTTGTTCAAGATCGACAGATCGCCAACCTGTATGTGTCACTGTGTATGTGCAAACAGATTTGCGAGAGGTCACTAGTGCTACACGTGATGCAGTAGGATTAATTATTATTATTTTATTAGGGTTATGGGAACTTAGGGCTATGGTTAGTAATAGGGTTTATGGTTAGTGTTATGGTTAGCGTATTTGGTAATTGTTTAGAATAACTATGCCACCTTAAATGGCTGTGTACATATAAGACACTAATGTGTATCAGTAGAGTGACTTTCCTTATGCATGTTTTTAGTTAACATCTTGGCAAATAGTGTTAGTTACCTTTTGATGACCGATTATAAAATTTAACGTAAATGTTAATGCTAGTGTAATAAACGTTCAGCAGTTTGTTTATTTTTTTCGTATTATGTCATGCTTAAGTAACGGGAAGTACCAAAATTGGTGTGAAAATTGGCTATTTATAGGTGTCTTTATTATAAAAATTTTGTTTCTATGTCAGAAGTGCATGTACGTCAGCCCAGAATATGACCTCTGCGGCCTGTTTAGCGTGTTCAGGCGATCACGTGCGCTTTGTTGGTGGTCAGTCGTGGCTGTCTAGAAGAAGTGCCTTTGTCTGTTATGGCGTGCTTTATAGCGTCGAATGCGAATATCAGCAACTGTGGAGCGTTTAGGTGGATACTGCTGCATTTCTATAATTTGTCTAATAGTGTGGCGTGCGTTACAATGTCGTTCTGGCCGACTGCTGATGGCAATAATGCGACAAGAGTGCGCTTTGTCATCTGGCTGCATAAGGTAGGCCTACAATTGTTTCGGTTAAAGTTTATAGGTTTTTTTCTTTTAATGTTGCTTCAGAAGTGACTGAAATAGGTAGAATTAGTGTTGTTATGCATGTTTCAGATTAGTTTCATTATGGGAAACACTGACATATTCTATACGAGAATAAATTTGGGGTTTTGAGTGGGGATAAGCAATAATATGATTTCTTTCGTTCTTTATATGCTGTTTATTCAGTATCTGCAGTTCACTGTTTTTCCCAGGGGGGTGGCAGTTTGCTTTTCGTGTTTTGGGGCATTTTTGTATTCATTTATGATTTACACTGCTGCTAACTCAGCTTATTTATTTTTTTAAAAATTCTTTGGGTATAATATTCATTCGCTAGGTGGCGTCACCACGTTGTTTTATCTAGTTTTATGGGTTTTTTTTGTTGATGCAGCTTATTCAGCTATAAAATTGTTTTTCCTTATTGAGTTCAGTACGTGTTTCATTCCCTAGGTGGCGCCATTATTGTGTTTTTTCGTGTTTTTTTTTGTTTTTCCCCCCAAAAGACTTAGCGCCTTTTTTCTTTATAGGCCCCATCAAAAAATCCCTCTTTAGAATGATAGAATTCAAGTTAAAACTGAACATTGTTCTCTGGTCTCAATAGTCAATTATTTGCAGTTTCCCATAATTAAATTAGTCTGAAACATGCATAACAACACTAATTCTACCTATTTCAGTCACTTCTGAAGCAATCTGGGGTGGCAGAGCTAATGTAAATTTTTACTGCGTATTTGATAGAGTTACATGATGACAGATGGACAACCATATTAAGGGTGTAACATTAGTTATGTATTGGAGTCAACTCTAAACTTGGCCGGCGGCATGTAATCCGTGATATGCTGTAGGGATTGAGGTTGTCAGTAAGCCAGCTGCCATGACAGCATATGTCTGCGGCCGAAACAGACACATACCGTCATGGCAACACGCATGGAGTGCTCAGATCGCTGATCTGAACGTATCAATTTTTGCACACTTTTCAGATTGTCGATCTGAAGGTATCACCGTGCTTAGAAAAAAAACACTCGTCACGGAACAAGATCCACGTCAGTCCACATTCGCAAATTTTGTCTATTTTGGATCCACTGTCAGTCCGCGTCCGCACAAAATCCTGCGGATCTACGTCCGCGGACGGACGAGTCCGCACATCTGTGATGCAGACTATCTATACTTACAATTTACGTGTCTCACGTGTCTCAAAGTATAATATTGCCACATCATCTTATATCAATACAGCATGCAGCAATGTCTGAGTAAACTTCTATGACATATGCAGTTGCGCATCGTGACAAAGCGAAACGCTGATTAGTAAGTTAAAAAAACTGTTGCCTGCAATGCCATTCTAACCCCTATTATCGCTCACGCGAAACACTAACAGTGTTCACAAACAACGGTACGATGCCCTAGTTGCCAAATTACCTTCTTTTTCGATTTCTTATCGCTGCCTGGTGTCAGTGTCATTCTGCAGCGGCCAGTATATATAAATTCTTTAAATGAAACTTGCTAAAACACCGTTACGCACGCAAACACGAAAAAATCTATAACAAAGAATAACAAAACAAAACTATAAATATTTTAGCTATTGACAAAAAGAGATGTGCGAATCCAAAATCTTATTTCTAGATGCATGCAAAGAGTAGTGTTTGCAATCCGGAGATCCCGAATCCCGTTTTCGCCAATCCCGATTTCCGGGATTGATCGCGTCTCGGGATTACGGGATTACAAAAATTCGTCAAAAATGTACTTTATTAAGTGTCAAATGACACAAATACCAATTCTAGCCCTTTAATAAATAAATATTTTGATGCGTGTTAGAGTTATACTCCTTCTGTGCACTGTAATTTGTTCTCTTACAGTCACAGTCTCTCCCTACACTCGCAATACCTTTGGTACGGTCGGCCAACTACATCCTCATGCATGAAATAAGTCTACTATCGATACCAAAACAGCGACCATTCTGTAAGCCCAATCCCGAAACGGGATCCCGGGATTACAAATTTCTCAATCCCCATCCCGGGATTGCAGTCACTAGCAAAAAGTGACGTTGCATAATAATCACAGCATATATAACCTCGCAGTTGATCACTAATAAAAAGTTGCATATTGGCTTTCAAATAAAATAAAAATCATCGACCTTGGATGCGCTCGATGGTCGCTGACAACCAGTACGGTCGGCTATCGACAGCTGGGCTTTTTGTTTTTATCGACCGACAGTTAAGTCGAGCCTTAAGTACGAACCGTTTGATGTGTCTGTCTGGCTGTCGTCTGTCTGTCTGCAATGCATGTATTGTGGCTAAGCGGTACAACTTAGCGGAAAATTGCGTGAAAACGAAAATACCAATATGCCAATATACCTATGCCGTGGTACCAGTCGGACTCTTTTTTTTCCTCGAGGCTCGAACGAGGCTGTACTAAGTACTGATTACACCCAAAATACCTGCCTTACGAATTGTGGCCAATTAGTTCATGGTTACTATTGACAGCCTATAAAATCTTATCAATACTGTACGTCCGTATCCGACGGTACGTACCATGACTGGCCATCGCCGACCTCATACCGTCATACAGACATCGGAAATGGGCTATTCATCAGATCGGTGCTGAATTTTGCACAGATCAATGCTAATTCATTTTCAAGTCTGGTTATTAATTTATTTGAAACAACTTTTAAAAATAAAGTGACGCCACGTAGCAAATGATAATAACCCGCGACACTTCGTGCGTGGAGATTTTCAGCGGAGATCGTGTTTTGTCTAACCCTTATAGGCCTATCTTTGCAATGCGGCGATTAGAAGACCGGATCGTGAAATGCATTTCCCTTTCAATTTCGTACGGGATGATTTGGCTATGACGATCAAGTTAGGCCTATATCCTAATGCGCGGTAAAAAGCATCACGAAACCAATCAAGATTAAGGTAAATAAGACAACACGCGAATGAGCAAAAAGTGATAAACGATTAGCTATTTATGAACGTCGATAAACGCAAAATAAACATCGGTTTTCAAATTTTCATTATACCTGCAATGCTTCAAATTTGGACACGGTGTATACTAACTGTGTACATGCGAACGGTATTAAAATATTTTGTTGTCGATGACATTTAATGCATTTAAGAACTTATGAGGCCTATGTTGAAAATGATTCTCAACTCAGCACAGATGGACGCATTCCATGCATGTAGTGGAGTGCATACTGTTTCGCTGTAGCCTAGTTGCGTGGTTTCAACAAGCATAACTCCATGGTTAACCTAACTATTAACAGACACTGATTAGCGGTTATAGTGATACTTACTAGGGCGGGTGGGGACGAGGTAGAAAGAATTTAGGAACTCATAAGCAATATATATTCATGCCCAGTCATCAGTCATCTGCCATCACATGTAGACCAAATACTGACACAAAGTATCACTGACAACAATAACGCGTTGTAGCCGGGATGGAGGGGGCAAGTTAGAGCAGGGGGCCAATCATTTAGGCCCCTCACTTTAACCACTGACCGTTGCAGTGCTCTATCATTGGTCTCTGCGTGAGAAAACACCTAGTAGCGTTGTCACAGTGTCTGCTCGGCATCTAAGTGCAACTGCATTAGGGCCTAAGAAGCGTTCTTCTGCGACTCCGTTCTGCGTTCGTCGCCTGAACCGGACAGAGAGACTCTGTTATTGAGCGCTGCTCTCTGAAGCTCGTTCCAGCGCTCCCTGAACACGATCCACTCCTGCGTGTCCGACGAGCTACCCGATCCTGTCGACATGTAGCGCTGCCGGGCCGACCTGACTCACCCGACGCGGCCAGATCAGGCCCGCAAATCAGCTGACACAGCCAGACCTGACCCAACCTGTCCATACCCGACCCGACTTGTCCAGACCCGACACATCCGGTACAGACTCGACCAAACTTGAATCCACCCCACTCGGTTGACATGTAGCGCTGACGGACCGTGAAGACCCAACCAGTCCATTCCATACCCGACCCGACCCTTATAGACTCATCCAGACCCGACCCGATAGACGTACATACAGCGCTGGCGGGCCGTCCAGACGGTCTCGCCCGACACGGCCGCCTCGGCGAACGCCTTGGCGGCCTCACGCAGCAGCTGACGACGTCTTAGACCAACAAAAGCCTTGAACGAGCTGCAGAAGTCACGATTAACCACCACACAAACCACCGGGTCCACCAGTCCGCTGGCGAAAGCGAGAAACACGACGGCGAAATTGACAGCGTAGCTGGGATTCCGTCCGATCGATACTGCGATGATCGTCGTTATCGTGTACGGGGTCCAGCAAGCCAGAAAGCCACCGATGATGATGGCCACAGTACGCGCCGCTCTCGCTTGCCGCAACGCTCTCTTCACCTTAACATTAAACAATACTACACGTATTTAATCTGTATTTAATCTGACCCAAATTAATAAAGTTATTTATAATATACCACATACAGAAAACAAAAGCTTTCTAAAGAGCTACAGCGCCGTTGGTAGTAGGCCTATACCGTACGAGACAGAAAAGTTTCTGAATGGCGTTTGGAAATTTCTATAGACCGCGAAGACGGACAGGAATTTTTTTAGATCGTAACAATTACAGAATTTATAATAACAACTGGTTGAACATTACGAGTGATGCAGCATCAAAAACAATACACGACGCTGAAAACGAAAACTAATAAAAATAATCTTCAAAAACGAGATTATAAGTAATTTGCAAGTAAGTAAAAAAATAAATAAATTGGCAATAGGCAGGCACCTATGCTGCAGTAACTTAGTACTCAAAAGCCCGCGTATGAGATTGACGAACGGACGGAAAACGGTCAGACAGACAGACGGACAAGCAAAACGTGTATTGCGACACACAGGACGCCTGCATTAATAAAAAAGGGTATAACCTTGGAGATTGTTCGTTGCCATCTGGTATCGTTGGCGTCAGACGATGCAGCAACCGCGCCCCTCATCGCCGACTGCCACAGGCTTCTGGGTCGACTCTCTGCCGCAGTCGAACTCGATGTTTCAGCCGCCACGTCAGCCAAGCTGCCGTTGACGCTGACGTTGTTTGTATCATGATCCAGTCCATTGCTGACAGTAGCTGCTGTTGCAGCCTGGCTTGCCTGTGCTTGGCGGACCTGTGTCACGGTGTCGCTGGCTGCGTCGTCAGCGTTCTGTCCGGACGGAGCAACCTGTATCAGCGTGAAGACCGAAGACAGGCTCTGCGGACCACCGTTGTTCTGCTGGACGGACGGCGCCTGGGTGCACGATGACACGCGACGACCGGCAGAGACTCAAGAACAGAAGAAGAAGGAAACAAATTACAATGCTCTAAAACTGAACAATGAACTAAAATCAGACACGCGACGGCCGGCGGAGACTGCGGCCAGTTCGGTGTCGTAGATGCGCTGCGCCTGGACACGCGCCGCGATGAAGATCTGCGAGTAGCAGACGGAGACGGCGATTAGCGCCGGCCCGACGACAGCACACAGCAACAGCGCCGCGAACGTACTTCCGCCGGAAGTGGCGGAGAAGTCGATGAAACAGATGCGTAAACGCGCCGAGCCGAGGTACGTGTAGGCGCCGTCAGCGGACAGCGGGATGCAGCCAATCACCGTCGAGTATATCCACGTCGTTGCTGCAAAGCACAAATACACATGCATTCACGTACATGTACAAGTTTACAGTCTGATTAAGTGCCTATAATCCGAAGATTTGATAGTCCAAAGGTGTATACTCCAACATGGCATTTTTACTAACTCTAACCCTCACCCTAATGCCTGTATCACACTGCCCGTACGGTTTCTATGGTGAGGTAACCGTAAAAACCGTAGGCTGACCGGGCGCACGACAGCGCTGACCGCATCGGCCGCACGGGTTTTTTTCGCTCTTGAGCAAAAATTTCGTACGGTCAGGCTCACCGTACAGACCGTAGCAAGTGACCGTAGAGGCCGTACGAGCTAACCGTATCTGGCCACTCGTACGGTCAATATATAGCATATATACGATCAGTTGCTACGGCTTATAAAAGCCAGGCTTGACCGTGGAAGCTCTTCAGCATTCGAATGATCAACGATGGTTCAGAGACAAGCATAGGTCCACCAACAGATTTTGGGGTGACCCTACATCATGACCGTACGGGTTTGACCGTAGAGACCGTAGGCTCTGTGTGATACAGGCTTAACCCTAACCCCAACCGTACTCTTAGTTGAGAGAATATGTAGAGATTGCGTCAACGTCCTCTGTAAAAATGTATAGAAAAGAATCCTAAAACTTTCGGATTATCGAATCGTCGAATTACCGAGCTTCCCCATACAGGATACGACAAACAAGGACCGAAGTAATTTGGTAAAACGCGAAATCACTTTCCTCGTTTGCATTCACTAGGTGGCAACATAGGACTGACAAATCGACTGCAATTTGCAATTGCATATAATGACTGGAGGTTTGATCCCCAAATCTCCCCTTTAAATAAACGGTGAAAAAACCCCCCATCTGACACAATAATATGTCAATGGACTCTACAAGTGTAGGTTACTTGCCAATGGCATAAAATCCGTCAAACGATTTAAGCAGAATACACGAATGTGACAGACAGACAGATCACGGTATTCGGCGGCATCGCTTGCGCTGTAAAACGCGATTTCGCCTAACGAAAAGCGATCGCCGATCTCAAATCTACACATTTAGCCAACATGCACAATCAGCCTATTTGTTTCTTGGACCTAAGTATTCCACTCATCCAACAATTTTGCGCCAGAAAAATCTGTCTAAAAAGTTTTGCAATAGCCCACCTTGCGGCCTTGCTAACCTCGCTGCTAAGAAGGAAAAATGCTTGCTGGACTTTCTCATAATCTGAAACGGAATTGTTAGTCGTTTTTAACCAGTGTTTGTACAAGCATGTACGCAAGGTCGTCTCACAAATAGCTTAGCAGTCTCGGTAAGTTTTAACTGTTCTACATAAAAAGATTTTTTAAAATATTTTTCAGAACGAAATCCCAGATTTTGAGGATTTTTTTCGTGGACATTGTCCGCTAGGCATATACAGTTTTAATTACTTAGTTGTTTTTGAGACTTTGTGGGAAAAATTACAATCAATGTGCTCTCCGGCGATGTAGTAATAACGTTAATGAGTAATTATAACCAGCTACGGCTTGTTCAGCTAACGAGTAGACGAATGCAGATGCACGACCGATCGATAGACGTAAGAACTAATTTGCGAGAGCAAAGGCCGGTTCACACTAGCCGTGTTCACGGGCCGTGTTCACGGTTGTTGGTTTTGTGCCCCGCGAACACGGACCGTGTTCACGGACCGTGTACACAAGCCGTGTCATTGCAACGCTGAATATAGTATTTTAGATGCTATTTCGCAGAGAAAATAAACAAATGTAACAAATAAGTATTGTTTTGGTTACGTCTCTATGAACTAAGGCATATATAAAACGAGCAATATACCGGTGCAAAGGATGTCTATTGAAGACGTTTGAAACAGCTGACTTTGTCACAGAGATAGACGTGTCAGTAGACGTTTTTGCAATAAAGCGTACGTACAATAATGCAGAATACACAAACAAAAAATAATATTTTGATAACAAACACTCACGGTGACGTTGCGTTCACGTTATCCGCAATCTGCGATAATTAAATGAATTTTCTGATTAGTTGATATATCGCCTACACGGGCCGTGAACACGGGTGCGTTGTTCACACTACCCGTGTTCACGGTGCGCTGTTCACACCACCCGTGTTCACGGGCCGTGTTGAAAAAAAGCATTCCACGACAATGCTTTTTCTCAACACGGCCCTTGTTCACGGGTGTCCTGTTCACACTAGCCGTGTTCTCGGGCCGTGTTCACGGCCCGTGGACACGGGTGGAAAAAACGCAACCGTGTTCACGGCCCGTGTGCACGGTTGTTGGTTTTGTGCCCCGTG